>WLWD01001103.1_pt1 | contig 48300 bp, 33 predicted proteins | sample 6712731 | NCBI WGS metagenome assembly WLWD01 (sample SAMN12718690, study PRJNA576275) | sponge metagenome | isolation source: marine sponge | host: Mycale hentscheli | place: New Zealand: South Island, Marlborough, Capsize Point | collected 2014-11-01 | reverse complement strand
TATGGCCACTAAAGTTGAGGGCCTACATAAGGCTTTACTGATACCTAGAGCTTCAGGTGCATGTGTCTGCTCATAGATATTGTTTAGAGCAGTCACAATTGCACTGTAGATAGCTTTGACTGCCTTCACACAGCGTTCATGGGACAGCCAGCGAGTATCTGATGGTTTCACAACTTTCAGCTCAGGTAAGTCAAGCACCTGCTGTACTGCTTTGAGACTCTCAGCTCGCTTAGGAGAATAGTGGAAAAATTTCCAGAGGGTGGTGAGTGTGATGTACACATGTTTTATCCCACTGGTAGCATTAGCTGCTTGAACGCATGCTAGCTGTAGCAAATGGCAATGGCAGTGTACGAAAAGTGCATGAGGTGAAATTTTCTTCAGGAGACTCTGCACACCATTGTGTTTCCCAGAGACAGTAGCTGCTCCATCGAATCCCATACCCACCAGCTTGCTAATCTGTATGTTTTTATCTTTCATGAATTCAACAAGGGCAGAATAAATAGTCTTTGCATCAGTAGCTTTCAATGGAACTATATCCAAGAAGTGCTCAACAGGTTGACCGTCCATGTTCACCCAGCGGAAGAAAATTGAAAGCTCTTCTGTGGTCGTCACATCAGTGCACTCATCTGCCATTATGCTGAAATGGGAAGCTTGGCGAAGCCGTTTCAGTAAACATTCTTCAGCCCATAAGCCAACTGCCTCAACAAATTCAACAACAGCAACTTTAGATGTGTAGGTGGCATTTAATCTAGCTCTTTCAAGGAACCCCTTTAAATCTTCTGCACCACAACTTACGATTAGATCAATAAGTTCAGCAAAATTTGTTGTGTGGGGAATGTGGCGACGAGCTAGAAAATGGGTGCAACGAATTAGAGCTTTAATGGCCATTCTGTTCTTCAACTTTTCCTCATCATTAATTTGTTGGAGTTGCTGAATGACTGACCCTTCTTGTAGTGCTGTAGCTGCAGCCATCTCTGTAGCTGCAGCCATCTCTGCTTCACATGATAGGAGGTGAATATCACTCTTTGCATGAATTTTCATCTTCTCTATTGCCTTCTTCCAGTTCGTGAAAGGTTTTGAGATCCATGTTCCTCCTGTTCTTTGAAGAGAAATTCCTCTCTTCCTGCAAACCTTATAAAAAGCTCCTTGGAAATTTTTATCAAACATCAGCCAATTGAAGCTCTCTTCCCATTTTTTGTTGTATTTTCGACTGCTTGCAGTGATTTTCTTGCTTTTCTCATGTGTAGTTAATCTTTCCTTTGCATGCTTCTCATGGACAATTAATATTTTCTTGGCAGGACTTGGCTCCAAAAACTCAGTATCAGATTGATTGCTGTCAATTTTATCTTCTGTGTCACTGCTACTTGAGTGGCCAGGTGACTTTGAAGAGCTTGCACCACAGAAGAAAGAGCGAATATCCATTTGAGACTATCTTAAGCTGTCAGGGACTACGAGTGCTTAGAGTTCTGGTTCTGGAAGTTGTAGAATCTGTATAGATCAAAACTCAACAACTGCTACGGTGAGCTGAGGGCTGGCCTTTTTATAGCCAGCCAGCAACAGTAAGTGTGAATCAACGTGTGATAAACCTAAGGGGAGGTGAGAGTCAGAGTTGAATAGTGTGTGAAAAGCATCTAAATAGTGAATGTCACAGTTGACTGAAAATTGCTAGACGGTGGAGGTGAAAATGAGTAGCTGAATTAACTTGTCAGGATCTGACATATGCAGACCTCATTAGATAAGATTATGTTTTTTTAATGTAGGACATAGGCCTTCCAATAATTCTATTTCACTCCCATGGTGACCAGTGCCGCCCGCCCCCCCTTACATTTTCAAAACTCTATTTTGCCCTCCCTTGCAAGAATGTCTGGATGAAACACTGCGAGTCCAAGTCACTGGAGAATGTACGAGGGCTCCAGGAGGTCCTAAGATCTGAAAAGTTCTGTCATCAGATCGTGCTTTCAATTTGGTATAGCTACAGCTGAGAATTTTTTTTTTTAATTTAGATTATGAAATCAGCTAACAGAACAAAACTTGGCATGACTAAAGAATTATCATTGACGGTTTCAAAGATAGGAAGTAATGTTTACGGAAACATAAGACAAATTCTAACAGAATAATCACTGGATCATGCTTTAATGTTACTGCAATGATTACTTTTTGTTATTATTAACCCTCAGCGCGCATGTGCAAGAGGGTTATAGTAGTCGGTCTGTCTGTCTGTTTGTCACGTTCTGATTTTGGTGATTACTGACCAATAACCCATAATTTAGGTATGAACTTATTCATAATGATGATTTAAGACCTTTTATTGTGCTACTTTTTTTTTTTTTTTTTTTTTTTTGGGCTGATTTTTGAGAAAACGCAAAGCAAGCTATACGTAGGTACCAGGTTTTGCGGGTAGCCTCCTATCGATGCGTCATAATCATGTGAGCAAAAAATTCAAGCTGTCCCGATGTCTATAGTTTTGCTTATTCTGGGAAGTTTTTAACCAAAGTGCAAAAGTGAAGTTTCGTGTTAAAAATATATACTAGTGAGTGTCTCTGGCCTGTTTAGCTTCTTCTCTTATGAAGACAGCGTTTGCACCTATCGTTTTCATTGATCGAGCTATATTGATACATGATTAAAATAGCCAATAGATTATTATTTTGGTCCGAGATGATTTTGTAATTTCTAGCTAGTGTATCATAGTAGCGCTTAGGGTTCGCACCTTTGGTGCTTCATTATAATATTGTAGCTGATTTAAGCAATTACATTGGCTATGGCTATTTTTTGGGGAGGAAACTTTCGCTTGGGATGGGAAACCCCAGGTTCCCCCTTTTCTATGAAACCCTAATGTGTATTGTCTATATACGACCACAGGTAGTTATATTTGTGTTAAAGAGGCTTCAGTGTTCTTGTAGTTGATCCTATATGTGTATGCGTATTGGTATCTGCAGGAAAGTGGTCCTCAGAAGTTCAAGGCAAAGGTAGTGAATGTCTTGGACAGATCTTTTGATGTGGTTCTCACTGAATTGGGTCTAGCCAGGAGAGTCTTACTAGAGAAAGATGTAAGGAACAGTCTTATTGCAATTTCTCCCATTGATAATCACAGAAAAGAAATAGCTCTAATGTCATTATTATTATTATTATTGTCATTAGGAAGTAACATTTAGTCATTTAATAACATTTAATAACATTAGTCATCGTACAGGGCATTAATTTTAAACAATGACGTGAGTGCTCTAATTAGAACATTTTTAGAATTTCGTTGCTGTTAAATCAAGGTAGTATAATGCATTTATTCAGTTATCTCTGGCTGAAATAATTATATTAATACATTTATTCAATTATCTTGGCTGAAATAACTATAATAATAGCAAAAATTTCTTGTTCTAACAGCCTACAGTAGGGGTCAAAAAAAAGTTCCCATAGTGACCAGAGACTAACAGAAAAATAGTCTCTAAGGGTAAGGAGACTTTTTAACGACTTTTATCAACCAATGCTTATCAACCAATGCAGGACTACACAAGTCACCAGCTGCTGGACCGACTTTTTGTCAGTTTATTTTTGACTTTTTGTCAGTTTATTATTTTTTTATACCATGGTTGCTGCGGTAACACCCATGGATTAAAAGTGATATTTTCCTGGTGATTTTTCCTGGGGCTATGATATTTTCCCGGTGTCAAGCGAATTCTTCCTGGGGCTATGATATTTTCCAGGTGTCAAGCGAATTCTTCCGTGTTTCTGGCCCAAAATTAAAATTCAATTGAAGCACGCCAGAAAGTTTACTTTAGCAAGTTTACTTTAGCAAGTTTACTTTAGCATTGTAGCTGCCAGCTGTTATCTCCAGATCTAACTCTACCTGGGCTGCTCAGCAGTAAGCAGTAAAGCAGCTAGCTGTGGTAAATTCCTGTGGTATGAGAGCGGCAGGAGAGTTATATGTGGTAGGGCTGGTCCCATATAGGTGGATATGAGAGAGTAGTAGTAGCAGCAACTATGGTATAAAACAGTTATGCCATGGCCAACGAGGGGTTATGGAATATCACCGCCCTTATGGCCAACGACTCGGGCCCTCGGGATCGGGACGGTTATATTCCATAACCCCTCGTTGGCCATGGCATAACTATTACTTAAATCATAAGCAGTCTAGTTTTAGGATTTTGCAGCTGCTACACATCAAACAGGTGCTGTCCTGTATGTGTTTAACCACTACTGAAGTGCTCTAGAAGGGTTCTGTCCCTAACTGTAAAAAAGTCAGACAAAGAAAGGTCGCCAGAGAAAAAAGTCACAGTAAAAGGTCTCTACAAAAAAATAATTGCCAAAAAAGTCTGGGCTAAAAGTTGCACAAAAAAATCTTGTTAAAAGTCTTCCAACAGACTTTAGAAAGTCCTTAAAACGACTCAATGGGAACTTTTTTTTTTACCTCTACTGTATATTATGTTAAGTAGTGATGTGCTTTAGCACAAATGGCGAGCAAGCTGGTCTGACTAAAATTCAAATTTAAATGCTAGCCTCTATGTTTTTATTTATTTATATGCTATTCTTTAGCAACACACAACACTTTTACACACACATATACACTTGTTGATGGGATATACCAGCACAAGACTTGCATTGTATTCTCTTCACAACTAGACTATTGAACAATTCATTTTCAAGGGGTAAGCAATCAATTTCCGAGGATGATACAGGTAAGGATCACTAAACCATAAGATTCTGCATGCTTATATGCTAGTTGCCTTTCCAAAGTATGCTCTGTTGAAAATGCTTCATTGTACCAGAACTCTAGTAGAAAGCATCGTATAACATTCTCTTAGTGACTTGACCATTGGACGAAAGATTTTCAAGTATAGACATATCTGTTATGCAAGGCGTATATGTAGCTATAACAAACAGCGTATTAACTTAGATAACTTACCACCGCCACTAGAATAGAGAATGAACTCTGCTAAGTTTGTAAGGCCTAACTGTGACCATCTCTCCTCCTCTGTCTCCACAGCTCTTCGCCGTTTTTTTTTTGTTTGTTTTTTCCTTTCTTTTTTTCTGGCATTATTTTGAAGTATTTTCTCCTAAATTTCTTGTACACACACTAATTTTAACGTATTAAAATAGCTTCCGGAGTACATACACATTCACCTCTTTGAACTTTGCTATATATATATATATATATATGTATACCAAATCTCAATTAAGACTCGTTAGTGAGGGTCTTGCTTCACTTGCCCAATTAAAACTAACCTGACATTTCGACTTTTTGTTGAAGTCCTCTTCACAGGTCAACTGAGATGTCGAGCTCTCTGTGGTGATATAATAAACGCAATGTAAACAGCAAGATTACTTGAGCATCACGATTTCTTTCTCAGCCTTCTTTTTCTCATTAGATACATTCTCTCTCTTTCATAGGCTTTTATTTTTTCTACTCTAAACCTGTGTCTCTGTTAAGCTTGTTGTTGTCTGGTGTCATCTGTATGTGTAGAGCTTCCTTGATCTTTTACTCACAATTCTTACTGGCTCAGTCTACAACTCTTACCTCTTTCCATTTAATGGGTGATGTTGCTTCCAAGCTTGTTCAGCAATAGCTGAAACCTTCTCATCACCTTTCTTCCAAGCATCCTGATGTTCTTTCACTCTTTACTCAAGTTTTCTAGATGTTTCTCCTATATATACTTTACAACAGCTGCAGGGTATTGTATACATTATAGATGACTCAGTGCTTATGGGTGTAGTATCTCTGACTTCAATAAGATGTGATCTTAGTGTCTTTCCTGACTTAAATGCTGTTTTGATGTCAAAGTCTCTACACACTCTCTGAATGCTCTCACTCAATCCTGCTATGTATGGAATAGTAAGAATCAAACCTTTCTCTTGCTCAGTATCTGTGTGATCTTTAGAAGGAAACTCTTTAGAGCCTGCCCTAATGGGTGAGTTGTCATAACCATTACTTTAAAGTATTTTGTGTAGGTGCTTCTCTTCTTCCTTCAACTTTTTCTCTCATATTAGATACCTTCCTAGCTCTGTGATAGAAGCATTTCACAGTTCCTCTCTTAAGTTTCCATTAAGTTTTATTTAACATAATATTGGCTGTTAGAATATGAGAAAATGTGCTATTATTATAATGTGTATATCATTAACACAAGCCATAGGGCAATATCTATATGTATGGTTTGCTATTTTCTGATATGAGGTGCTACATCACTCTTTTGTTGTTGTTGTTGTTGTTTTCTTTTATATATACACTGACATGTAGCTAGGTTATTCAACATTTGCCAGAAAATATAATTATTTGATTTGTTATGAACTTGAGTGTCTATTGATTCACACTTGTTGTTTCGTAGCAACCTAAGTCTTTGGTGAGTTTCTCTTACAACGGTGGAGTTGATGCACCCCCAACTGTGACCCTCAACTGGGGGGAGAAGACTGAACGTTCCAAAAAAGTGCACAAGAAACAGGTAAGTGATTGATTTGCACAGAAAATATTAAGGGAAATGATCATTAATATAATATTGTTGCTAATAATACAGCACCAGAGGTACAAACTCTCAGCTCTACTATACACTAGTTACGTATTACAAATCATTTCTCAGACTAAACATGCAAGTGCTGTTTTAGTTATTTTGGCCGTTTGATCCCATGCTTTAGTTGGTTATGTCGTGAGCAAATAATTTCTTGCCACTTGCAGAAGTTTGCTTTATTTTCTATTGTATTCGAGATCCACTGTTGTGGGACAGACACCTCTCGCACATGCGCGCTGAGGGTTTGTAATAATGCAACAACATTATGTTAATAAAGTACAGTAGAAGACAAAAAAAAAGTTTCTAATTCCGTTCCGTAGAACGGCCGTCGCACAATTAAAAAACGGTACGTTTTTGTTAAAAAAAACACAACAACAACGACCGCTTCGTTCGACCTTGTTACCGTTTTAATCTCGTTCACCGTATGTCTCGCTCAAAGAAATATAAAAAATTATTTATCCAATAAAACGTTCCGATTTTTTGTTTACAGGCTCCTGAGGCGGAGCGTTTCGAGCTAAAAATTTTGAAGTCGTCCTATTTGAAGTTGTCTTGCGGAGAATTGTTAGTTTGACCACCGTACAGTATCAACGTTTTCTTGATGTTAGGGCCTTCTTGGGCTTAAATTTTTTACTGCTGGAGGTCCATCTGTAGCTAACAGAAGAACTACGAAGTGCAGACCTTGTTATAGCTCTGTGCCAATCGGAACTTCAGTCTGTAGCTTTATTGAAGCAAATTAAATTTTTGTACGATCTTTTTTTGCACTATCCCTGTAGCGTTTAGTGGTCGATACAAGGCCTTAGCTTGGATGCTGATATAGCTATGGAAGAGTTTCTAGCTAGAAAATGTGAATCTATGGAAAAGCTTAACCTTTTTTTTACTGTTTTAGTAAACGGTAAAACATTACGGAACGCAACGATAAAAACTACGGTAAAAAAACTACCTTTTTACGGCTGTACTACAGAACGGAATTCAAATTTTTTTTGGTCTCCTACAGAAGTTTAAAAAAAACAACACCAAAGGTGCGAACCCTCAATGGTACTTGTACATCAGGTAGCTCTTAAATTATTTCTCAGACCGGTCAGGTATCACTATAGATGTGCAATGAAGATGGTAGATGTAAGTGCTATCTTCGTAAAAGAAGCTAAACATGCAAGGGACGCTCACCAATAGTTTCAATGCAAAACTCCACTTCCAGCTCAGTAACTTCTCAGCTAAAAGAGAAAAACTACCGCACACTACAAGAAATTACTAGCTCACATGATTGCGATGTGACAAAAAGGGGTGTTATCCACAAAACTAGCACCTACGTGAAACTGATGGCTTTGTGTTTAACTCTCTTCTGACCGAACTATAGAAAAACTGATCAAAATATGATCAACTTTTTGTTTTATTTTTGTGACGAAACTGGTACGGTATCTTCGCTTATAAATATTTTATTGCGATTATACGGAAGATAAACTTTGTATAAATAGAGAAAGGAAGAAAAAATTTTTTTTAAATCGTTGAAGTTAGGCTATACCGCTAGAGCGGTTAGCTCAAAGAAGGCTTCTTCTGCGGCTGGTTCTTTGCGTCAATACACAGCGTTTGCTACAGTGAATGTATTCGTAAAAGACTAGTTCAGTGATTGTATAAGTAGTTCTAGCATGTCTGAAGGTGACTGCTTGGTTTATCAGACCCAGGAGCTGTTGCTGATGATCCATGATGAGCCTGTGGCTATTATTCAGGTCTAGCTACCTGAACAATAGCCAACACAAAGAGAAGTCTTTAGCAAGCAATAAACTAACATGTATGCATCAACTTATTACATCTAATCATATTCATGATCCTTCCAGAGCCACTGTATTCTTTTTCATATCATCCCCTATATATGTGCTGTGAATTGTCTACCAAAGTTAGTCCATCATTAGTCAAGCTCAGTGAATGTAGACCGTGTTACCTGCTAGTGACTTGTTGCTGTGGTTGAGACCGTGCCAGCATAGTATCCAGTTGCTTGCGACACACTAGCCATGGGGCGCCAACTTGCTAAAGCTGGGCATAGCTTATGGTGGGCTCTGGTCCTTCAACCCTCTAGCTCAGGGATTTATGACCCCTGAACAGCTATAGCTGAAAATACTGAAGCTTTAGGTGATGAGCATGTTCTTACTGAAAATTCTGAAGCTCCAGTTGAAATTTTTTCCTACTTACAAGGTGCTGATGGCAGTTTTGACTGATTTGGAAAATTGAAATGGTCTATCAGTTAGTTCATGCAAGGTAGACTTGAAAGTAAGGAAATACCTCAAGTTCCCCAAAGTAGCCAAATAATAACATGAAAATTAAGCAAATTTGTGGTTAATTATGGAATATAATTATACTATTATCTATGCTGATCAATATTTCTGTGTTATTTTGCTCTGTAATGCACCATTGGCAAGATATTGAAGTCATAATGTGTACCTCTCAAATAAAAATAACATACACACATATTTTTATATTTTATTGTGTGAAAATAAAGCAAAAATTGTGGTTTTACATGATACATAATGAAACTTCAAAATTCATACTGAGGAAAAGTGTTATATGTCATTTTGCTCAAAACTTCACCCATTTTAAGATAACATGCTTGAAAAAGTGAAGTCGGAAAGTTGGTATTTTCCCCTTAAATAAGTTAGTTGGAAAAGTTAAAAAAAAAAATACCCTGAAATTTATTAAGTAGCAAAATATAAGGTCTTAAATCATCGTTCTGAGTAAATCTAAATCAATGGTTAATTGTCAATAATCTCCATAGAGCGTCACAGACAGACAGACAGGACGACTATAACCCTCTCGTGCAAGTGTGCTGAGGATTAATAAATGAAGTGCATGGAGGCTGAAACATAATTTCATGAGTATTAATCAATTGATATGCATGTTGTCTTTGTTGTAGCTTTTGATCTAACTCCTTTTTTTTCTTTTTTGTGTGCTTTTTGTGTGTGTGTGTGTGTGTATTTGTATTATAGCCGTCAGGTATTTTCATATCTATTTATACTACAGTAATGTCCATTTATATTGTTTTAGCTTCAATTTGTGTACCTGTGATGTTCTCTCTTTGTTTTCTTGCCAATAATAGAACATGTTTTACTTCAGGTCATAGAAATGTTCTCAGAGTTGACTGTGGAGGTGTCAGCTTCACAACAAAACTTGCTGCAAAACAAGGTTTGTGTCCTTCCTGATGCTAAAGATGTCTAACAATAAGTGTAATAAGTGAGGTTGTTGGGAAACCACTAAGTCAATATTAGTTCTTGTCTTACAGAATAGTCATATTTAACATGGCACTGGTTTTTATACGAGTTTCAAGTAATTGACGCATTGAATTGCATGCATGTGACTGGCTATAATTATGTGTTCAGCTAAAATTATTTTATAACAATACACTTGAGTCTTGGCACTTATAATGGAAATGCACAACTTATCACGTCAGTACTATCCTAACCTCCAAAGTTATATTTTAGTAAGCCTGTGATCTGAGAGTAGCCATCATTTCTAGCTTGGGATCCCACCATTGTTCTCTCTCCCAACCTAGTTCACTGAATAGCTCGTACTCTAAAGTTCACAAAACCAGCAGTGGCCAACTTGTTGGTAATAATTATCATACTGGTCAACTCATTGCAACTTTCTCCTTAAAGTATTAAAATTTCATGTAATGACATGGCTTACGCTAATAGGTTTATTGTGTGTTTATTGGACATGAGGTTTATATCTTTTGTTGTTACTAAAAAATCTTTATTATTATTACAGGTAGCATTAATTCCTCCTTCAATGGACTGAACAATTGTCACTTATATTAGCGTATTTTAGGCAGTGACCAGCACAAATAGCAAACAGTTCTGCAGGCTTTTTTCATATGCAGTATTATTTTATTTAAATAAAGAAATTATTTACTTACAATTTGCTAAACTGCAGGCTCGTTAGAAAGAAGGTGGCATTAGTTAGTCAAGGAAATAATGTATGATTTCTTGGCATAAACTAGAAGAATACTAAGTCAGTAGCTACACACACAGAGAAACATTTTTACTATGTTTTAACCAATATATTTAATTATAATTTCTTGCATATTATTCATAGTTTTTCAAAAATTTAGTTCAAAAATGTTTTGACCCCACAAGAGTTTTTTTTTTCCACATTGAAACTGTCATTCATTTATTATTCAAAGTGAGGGAGACCTCGCAGAATGAAAACGTTTTGGAATGAATAAATAAATGCTACAGAGTAGGTTAAAAATGAAATATTAACAGACTAGTACTATTTATTTTGCTCAATAACCTTTTATTGACTACATGCAATTGAAAGAAATGGAGATTTCATTAGACTCCTGATAGCTACAATTTCGTAATGAGGAGGTATAGTGATGTTTTCAAATTGTGGCTGAATTAGCTATGCTGTACTACTTAATTTCATTCAATCTCGTTTAATATAAATTAGCTATACGTAAAGTAAAATTTCTGTTACAAAGGGTAGAATAATAATAATTAGCTAAACAGATTATTGAAGTTGACATGACTACTACTGAATAGTTATTTTGGTAAGTTTTGCACGGATTTTCAAATGCATTAATTTATGATATCTAGCTATATAATATGATTTGCACCGGTTAAGAAGTATGACGCCCTCGCAGATAAGTTGTGAACTAGAAGGATTAGCTGCCATTTGGACTGGACCCCATAGTTCAACCATCTTTTCCATAGTTGCCAACTGTCCCATATTTGGTCAGAACATGCAAAATTAAAGTTCCTGTCCCTGAGTCCTGCCTAAGTGATGGTCTAGATGCAATGATGCTTCAATCCTCAGTGTTTTCTCATTCAGCAATAAATTTGCTTGCTCAGCAGCTGGATAAAAACAATTTCTCAAGATTGTCACTGCAGCTATGCATTAGCGTTTATGAAAGCCAAAGGTTGGATCAGGGAGTTGTCATTGACAATTTATACATAGGGTGTGGTCAAAATTGGTAGACCATTTACAAAGTTTAACTAGGTCTTATACTGAAAGCAGGATAACTGAGCCTTGCAGTATACTGCAATTTGACATAATAGCTACTTAACAGCCAAGCAGAAACTTATGCTTCAATATTACAAAAGATTGATAAAATTGACAGGCTGCCAGAATATTGCCAGATAAGTACATGACTCTGGCAGACCACTTAGCTACATAATAAAAAAAAAAAATAGTACCACTGTAAAGGCTACTTGTACCATTTAATGGTAATTATTTATAATTTAGAGTAGCTAGCTACTTACGCTAAAACACAGAAAATTATACATATCAAAACTTCTGTCAAATATGCTGTACAAAAAATTACAAACCTTTTGTAGCTGCACCAACCACAGAAATGTACTGTTGTCAATTGCAAGTCAGACCAAATTATAGATAATTTATATGGTTTTTTTTCAATTCTTTCTTATTAGGTCTCAAACCATCAATCAATACGGTTAGATTCTTGTTTTTTACCTTCTATTCTTGCCTACGATACCCAGCACATTTGGAGCAAATCCACTACATCGCCGCAATTTATAGTTTTAGTCGAGTTCTCCGAATTTAGCCTAATAGAATTTGTATTGCAAGTTGCCGACTCAGCAAACAACTTGCAAAAAATCTTTTACTGCATTACTGCAATGGGAAAATCCCTTCATTACGGGAAGCATTAAATAGAGGTGGTTTTTAGCTGCACATTGATATAATAGTTATCCGTTGAATTGGACCGCTAACCACCACACTTTGGCAAAATCGCTAGCTATATAAGGGAAAGCTGTGAACCTGTGTGGAATGACTCTGACATACAATATCAACAAGTAAGTTAAAGCTAAGTGGCATGAGATTGTTAAAGTTAGAACAACAGCAGTCTCTATACTGTCTACACTCAATTACCAGTGTTTGAGAAAAGCTTAGTATTATAATTATTAGTAAGATGATTAAATTATTGTTGTAGCTATTTTCTTTGGAGTATCTCTCATCCTGGCAAGACTGGAGTAGCTACCGTCTTTTGATTTATCCCAAGACAAGGATGCTATTGTTGTCAAGTCTAACGAATTAACTCAAATCCAGTTGAACTATGAACGTGTTATTATGAAACTATTTAATCATTATTCAATACTTATTGAAGTGACTGGCGACATTCGGGCAACAGTAAAAACTAAGTTATGGAGGATGGGAAAGTTGTATTCAAGCTATGGGGGAGCCAAGCGTAAGCAACAGCTGTTGAAATGGCCGAGCACTTCATGGAAATTTGAAGTCAGTGAGGTGAAAGTAAATCATCAGCTCATAAACAGAAAAAGAAAACTGGAAAGCCAGTTGGAAGAAGAAAATAGCAAGAGAAGGAGACTTGAGAGTGAATTGAAGAATCTGAAAAAAAAGTACGAAGGAACAGGCAACAGTTATTGCTCGACTGAAAACTGGACGATTGGAGAAAAGCAAAGGATCTTCATTACGACCATGGAATGAATGTAGTAGACAGCAGCAGTATAACAGGAAGAAAAATATAGCCAATGGAGTTAAGGCTGCTTTAAGTTTTTGTAGTGACAAGGGATTCGAGCCGTGTTCAATCGAAATTCTAAATGTTGACACAGGGAATCATGAAACGCTACAAATTAAGAATGCAATGTTTTCACACAACAAAGACAATTCTGTAAAATCAGTTGGTGGTGAACTTCATTCCAGTCTTTATATAAAGGATAAATTTTGTATATCAGATGAAGCAATTCATGAAATATGTATGCTTCTCAGCCTTCCCAAGTCAGGTCAAGTGAAAAGGCTAGCACATGAAATAAATTCAAAATATGAAATACTTAACACACCGAATGGGACCATTGGAGTTCAGCAGTCACTGAAAAGTCGCATAGAAATTCGAATGCCTTACCTTGCAGACAAATATCAAAGAGAAAAACGGGCGTTGACTTGTAGTAAATGTAAAGAGTTGGTCACAATCGTCGCACTTGTAACTAAAGTAGTTTGCATCAAATCATTATTACACACATTATTGGTCACTAACATAGTTTGTATTCATGTTTTACAAAATAAAATCAATTTACACATAAAATAACTAATCAAAATATTTGCTTCACTCCATGATTTGATTCTGCTTTCTTTAAAGGTGGTAGATATATATCCTTCTCTGTGTATTCCAGGTAACTATGTCTGACTTTCTTTCTTAATCTTGAGGACATTCTGCAACTTCAAAAACATTTATAAAGAGCACACCTACTTAATGATATTCATCAGCTGTATTTACTGGGAGCACCTCAGCCAAACTACAAGCTAGTTGCAAAAGCAGCTGCTGCATGACTTTTGTACCTATTTGACATTTTGCCTAGAATAGTTTTGATATGATTACGTGTTGAAGTAGCTGTGTGGTAGGACGGAGAACAGGTAGGCTGCCACCAGAATTCTGACCAGCACATAGATGAACCAGTAAAGGCTCACTAACATCAAGAACTTCCCAGGTTAACTCAAGGTTCTCAGGCTTATCTAGGAGCACCCCATAGTTATGTTACTATTTTGGCAACAGTTTTGACAAAACTGTATCATACAATTAAGCATGTGCATGCGTGGTGAGTAGTGATGTTGCGTAGCAAGTAAGATAGGGAATACATACATATAATTAGTAATGTTGGATTATGAGGTGTGCAACACCACAAGCTGCTACTACTATAACGAAGATTTAACTCCAGTCTGCCAACAAAGTGATTAAAGAACTATAAAAAAAAATAAAGCAAAATGTTAGCATATACACTCACGACTGTGATACAAAAAATACACACACTTCTATTGTACAATAAGTAGCTAGTTAAAACATTACAATGAAAAAGTGCATTCAATAAAGTAAAGGAAACATGCAGCTATTAGAACAAATGAAAAAGTGCATTCAATAAAGTAAAGGAAACATGCAGCTATTAGAACAAATGAAAAAGTGCATTCAATAAAGTAAAGGAAACATGCAGCTATTAGAACAAAGGAAAAAGTAGCTAGCTTTGGAAAGCTAAATGTTTACATCGCTTGCAGGAACAAGTTCAACTTTTGGCAACCTTCACGTAGTGCACTATCTTCAAGTTCTTCCAGTAATTCAATGCCGCAATCACTCAACAAGTTATCTTCCATGGACAATTCTCGCAAGCAATGCAAATTCTTCAAGTTTTCACATAATTTGGCAGCACCTCTATCGCCAATTTTATTCCTTTCAAGATTCACAAGTTCAAGATAGTGGCAGGCTTTTAGGGATTCCGCAACTACGGCAATGCCTTCATCTCCTATGGCATTCTGTGCCAGACTGAGGTCATGGAGGTAACTCCATCTCTTCAGACATCCTGCCAGTACTCTTGCTCCCATGTCTCCTATCTGATTAACTGGTAGATGGACCTTATGTAGTTGCATACAACAATTTAGTCCACTTTCAAGCATTTGGAGGTCACCGTCGTCAAGCTTGCAATTTTCAAGAGTGAGTATCTGTAAGTTATTCGCATTTTCAAGGGAGTTGCACATTGTACTTATGATGCCTGATGGAAAATTACAAGATTTGAAACTCAGCATCTGCTGGTTAGCAGAAAATTGTACCTCTCTAGCGAAAAGTTGGTCATCTTCTTTATGTGGAATCCTGCCTATGGAATGGTATGTATTCAAGCAGGGATTTCCAAAAAGATTAATCACAAGATTTTGACAAGTAGAATTTGTGAATATTTTGGCCCCTTTGTCAGATATTTTATTAAATGATAGATCAATATTTTCAACGTATCTACAAATTGATATGAGAGGAAGTAAATGTTCTAAACTCTCATCTCCAATAGAATTACATGCAAGACTCAACTCCTTCAAACCATGGCAATAAACTAAATTTTCAGCAAGGTATTTAATACTGCTATCTCCTATTCTGTTGTATGCCAATGAAAGCACTTTCAATCTGAAACACCCTTTCAAACTATCAGTTAGAACTGCAATACACTCATCGTTTAGCTTGTTATAGTCCAAAATAAGAGAAGTCAAAAAATGAAGAGTTTTCAATCCTTTGGCTAATGTTTTTATTCCAGCTTCCCCTATTCTATTGTGGTCTAAAATGAGTGTTTTGATTTGGTTATTACTCGTAAACAATTCATTAATTGTTTTGTCACTACCAACATTACTACCAAGATTGAGAATCTCCAACTTGTAGTCTGATTTGACCAATTGAAGGAGTGACTTCATACCGCTACAACCTAGATGGTTGTTGGATAAATTCAGTGATTTCACATCTTGCATTGATGAAGACAACTGCTTTACTCCAGCCTGACTAATTGAATTGTATGCCAAGCTTACTGAGCACAAATAACGACAGTGCTGAAACAGAGTTGATAAAGCATTAGTAGCATTATCACCAATTTTGTTATGGTCTAGTGTCAGTGACCAGAGAGAGCCACAGTTTTCTAGTGCACCAGCTAATATGATTGCACCTTTGTCGCCAATAAGGTTGAAACCCACATCCAATGAAGTAATACTTGTGCAAGTGATTAATTTTGCTGACATAGCTTCAATACCACTTGCACTTATTCTGTTACCATTTAAATCTAAAACCTGGAGAGTATCAATTGACAATAGACTTCCAATAAGCTCAGCACCTTCATTACTTATATAATTGTTACGAAGGCTCAGGACGGTTACTTGATTGCATTCCCTCAAGCCACTGACAAGGTGCCGCACGGAAGCATCATTTATTTGATTATTGTCTAAGCATATGGATTCGAGAAAACAGAATGATTTCAAGCATGGGGCAACAATATTCATTCCATCTTCTTCAAGTTGATTGTAGCTCAAATTGAGCTTTTCTAAGCCTGTACAATTCTCTAGGTTTTCAAGTAAAACTCTGCAATTCATAGCACTTATGTTGCAATTACTAAAATCAGCCTCCATAGAATTTAAATTTTCTGCCAAAAATAAAACAGTGTTGAGACTCAGCTTACTTTGATCAATGTGTAATGTTAGGCACTGAGTCCACAATTTCAAATTTTCTGCTATTGCCTTTACGCCATCATCTAAAACGAGATTGTGCCTTAGGCTCATTTCTGAAAGACATTGGCAACGTTTCAGACTCTTCGCTAGACTTTTAGCACCATTGTCAGTGATGAAAGTGCTATCAAAGTCAACACTTTCAAGATTACTGCAATGTTTTAGGCCCTTTGCAAGGCTTGTAATGCCTTCTCCAACACAGTTTTTATTAATACGAAATACTTCTAGGCTACTGCAATACTTTAAACCATCTGCAAGATATATGGCCCCATCAGCTGAGATGATGTTATCACTGAGATATAACTCTTTTAGAAGTTGCAAGTATTTTAAGTGCTTGGATAACTCTTTGGCTCCAAAATCCCCAATATTGTTTTTTGCCAAACCAAGACATTGAAGATTGGAACAGGGTTTAAAGTTTTTGGATAATGCAGTACAACCTTTGTCTCCAATGATGTTGTAATTAATCACTAAGGTTTGAAGATTCTCACCATATTTCAGTGATTTAGAAAGTATTACTGCACCCTCACTGCCAATCAGATTGCGATTTAAATCAATCCATTCAATCTTCTTGCAAGCCTCCAGGATTCTTCCCAAACCTTCAGCACCCTCGTTTGCTATATTATTCTGCTCAAGATATAGCGCCTCTAAATCAGCACAGTTTACAAGGCCCTCGGCTAAACTATTCATACCACTGTCACCAATGTGGTTCATTCCGAATCGTAAAACTCGAATGTCACAACATTTCAGACCTACTTTTAAACCTTTAGCACCTTCTTCTCCAATATTATTGTTTTGAAGGTATAAATCGTGAAGACAATTACAATTTTTTAGACCGCTTCCTAAAATAACAGCTCCTTCATCTCCAATTTGATTATTGTCAAGAAAGAGTGTCACCAAATCGTGGCTACCTTTCAAATCCTCAGCTATATCTCTCATTCTGATATCACCAATATTACAGAAGCTAAAATCCATTTTATCAACTTTTACATTACCAGCAAGTGCTTGAGCTCCTTCTTCACCTAAAGGATTTTCAACCAATTCAAGTGTAGTAAGATTTCTGCAAAACTTCAGATTCCTTGCAAGCAGCTGTGCACCTTCATCCCCAATTCGATTGCTATTTAACTTCAGTTCTTTTAGAAACTCACAGTTTTTTAGACTATCAGCTATAGTCTCAGCCCCATCATCACCTATTTCATTAAAGGAAAGATCCAATGATTGCAAAGTCTTTGAGAGGTAATTTAGGTTAGCAGATACTGCCTTTATTCCATCATTGCCGATTTTATTATCATGGAGATTTAAATACGTCAAACTTTGCCAGTGTCTAAAACTAGATGCTATAGCTTCAACACCCTCACCAGCTATTTTATTACATTCCAAATGCAACACCTTCAAGCATTTGCAAGATCTTAGTCCTTCAGCAATAAGCACTGCACTAGCTGCATCTATATTATTACATGAAATATCAAGCTCTTTTAAATTAGTACAGAAAGGTAAGTTTACGGCAAATTTTCTTGCACCTTCACTACCAAAATTATTTCTAAACAATATAAGCTTCTCCAGACTTGGCCAATTTTTAAAACTGTCACTTAATGCACACGATGCTTCAACTCCCATTCCACTATTGCCAAAATTTAAGTGCTGCAAACCATCACAATGGTTCAAACCTAAAATAATAGCCTTTAAGCCCTGCCTTAGTTTACAGTCTTGCACATCAAATGTTACAACTTTACGTAAAGCTCGAAAACAGTCAGAAATGAACTGACAACTAGCCTCTGTCATGCTATTTGCAGGTAGAAGAATTGTTTGTACGTTGGAGCTGTGCACTAAGTTTTCAAACAATAGCATTGCCCCATCATCACCAATTTCATTACTTCCAAAATTTAAAAGCGTAATTTTGCCCCAGCATTTCAGTGATTCCGCAAAAATCTTTAAGCCTTTGGAAGTTATTGAATTACCTTCAAATTCAAAAGACTGAAGGTTAAAACAGTGTCTCAGTCCTTGAACAAGAGCATTCATTCCGTCATCTCCAATTTGATTCCAGTCTAACTTTAGTGTGGTGAGAGTGTTGCATCTGGCTAAACACTGAGGCAATACCTCAGCTCCCTCATCACCAATAGAGTGGCGTGCAATATTTAGAACTTCCAAGCCATCACTTTTCATTAGGCAATCACCTAACCATTCCAAACTTTCTGGTTCAAGTGACCCAAAGTCACCTTCAACATCAAAAGAGACAAGATTTGTGCACTTCGTCAAACCACTTGCCAATGCTTTTAAGCCTTCACTACCAATTTCATTTCGCGAAAAATTTATATATTTTAATTTACTTAGTCTTCCTATGCCTGCGGCAAGAATCTCTGTTCCTTCGTCACCAATCTCATTGCTAGATAAATCTAGAAATTCCAAATTTTTACACAGTTTCATGTCACCAGAGAGAGTAGACAGATTGTTTAGACCACCCAAATTGCATTCCACAATACTAAAATTCTGAAAAACACTGGATGCATTTTTTACTACAAAATCAATGGTCATAAAGTCGGAAGCTGTTAAGGTCAGTTCTTTAAAACTGAGACCATTGTGTTCATTGAGAGTAACAATACATTTGCAAGTGTTAGGCTGCTGAGACTCAAAAGCACATTGGCAATGGAACAACCTGTCAGTATTTGCATTTATAACTTCAAGAAATTTGAAGTCATTTTCAAAATTAGCTAAGCCACAATAAAACTTGAATGTGTTCTTCATGTGCTTTGTTTTTGCATGCAATTGAAGAATATCAATTTGCTCCCCTTCCTCCATCTTGGAAATATAATAAGCAGCAAGGTATTCTTGGAAGGTAAGATGAACGAAAGTATATAAATCTTGGTAGTCATAAACTCCCGTTGAGCTGCCAACAGTAACTAATCCAAGGAAAGGCACATCTGTACCAGAGTTACTAGGAAAATCAACTTCATTGGCCTCAAAAACTTGTCTTGAAGAGCTAGTCATGCTAAAAGCCAACTTGCAAATTTGAAGGAAAAAATTGAGCTGCTCTACTGGCAGATCTTCCAAACAGGACAACTTGATATCTTTGTCGCTACGCTTCACCGCACGCAGTACAGTTAAAACAGTGAAGTGTTTATAAACGCCAGTCTCCGTGTTTGGTAGATTTTCTTTAATAATGTCATACAAAAAGCAAATCATTGCAGCATGCACGGGCAGATAGCACATATGCAGTATATTGATATGCTTATTCAAATAAGCATTAAGCTTCTCAGCTGCATAAGGACTAGTGAAAGGATAACATTCAATAAACTCTGTTATTTGAGTTTTTGAAAATCCCAGCACTTCCAAGTGCACGTCCGAACGGTGTCTCAGTTCACCAGCGGCCACAGGTCGGGAGGCCACAATGACCATAGCATGATAAAGGTACTCCTTTTGAATGATTTTGTAGATGAGAGATTTCTTTCCTTCGCTGGTGCTGTATTCATCCAGACCATCAATTAAAAAACACACCCCTTTCCCATCAGTTTGGTCTATGTAACTCGACACTTCCTTGGACAGCTCTTCATTGAGATAAAACAAATTAAGAATGTCAGCTATAGTAATATGCTTTGTCTTGGACAACATTCTTAATGTTATTACAAATACCAATTCAGCTCCATTTAAAATACCCTCACCAGCTGCCCAATCCCTGCTAACTTTCTGCACAAGCGTGGTCTTCCCACTACCTGGGCGTCCTTCAATAAGAAAAAACAGCCCTCCTTTAAAATGACTGAAAACCTCACTATATTTGACATTTTCCTCTTTCTTAATGTAATCATCGACATCTCCTTTCAGCCTATAATCAGGTATTTCTCCTACTGAGCTTCTATGAGCAATTAAAACTAAATCAATGTGAGCGTTTTTACTGACTGGCGGCCAAGTACTGCCATATTTAGGAGATTGCAAGTACCTACTGATAAGCTTGCCTACCATTGTTTCCACAGCAACAGTCACATTGATTGGATCACTCATGACTACTGGGCCTTCATCAAGCTGAACCCTGCATGTAAAGACTCCTTGCGAAGATAAGCATGCTTTATTTATACATAATATTTGCCTATTTGTTCCAGAGTAAGAGACATTGTCTTTCTTCAATCGGCAACCATCTTTAAACCATTGAAAAGATAGTGCTGGGTCTGATACGCTACTAACAACTTGAACTTCTAGCAACGTAGATTTGCCCTGGTTAACATCGGTGTCACGAGATTGTCGAATAATTTCAAATGGACGACTCACAGAACGTAACTTCTTTGGAGCTGGAGAGGCCACACAGCAAACGCCATGTTTTTCCAAATTTTCTCTGAGGTGGCTAGCTATTGCAGTATATCCTGCAGTTTCACTCCTCAGTGCATTCTCAAGATGTTCAATGGTTGCGGCTTTGGTTTGAAAATGCCCACCCACGACCCATTCTTTTAATACCACACTTAAGCAAACCCTGCCACCTTGTATACTGCACGTCTTTCTTATATCTTCCAAAATATAATAAGGCAAACACAGACTAAGCCCTATCTCTTGCCACTTAGCAGAACACTTAATAAGGACTTCTACTAGAGCTGGAATATGGACTTCTGAGAAAGCATTGTCATAACTTGACTGTCTAGACCAACTGTCTGAAAAGTCAAACTCATATATGTCTAGAGCACCAAATGTTGTTAACTGCTCGACTATCTCACTGGAAATTCCATACTCTAATAAAACCTTAAGCCACAAACTGTATTGACTTTCATTTTCTTTCTTGCTAAGGGCGTGAACTAGCAAATATTTCAGTTTTAAAATACCTGTAACTCTGTGGTCCGCTGAATCCAAGCTCTTCTTTATATTTTGAGGTATCACTCCAATTTCGTTCCCTTCATTTGCTAGATTCTCTAGTTCTCTCAGAGGACCAGTTAGTTTATTTTCGAGGGCCTTCACGGACACCGCCATATCGCGCCCACCATCAAACACTCCCGAAGCAATTAAATGCTGACGCAGGAACTGCTAATAATTACGCCCACCACTGTGCATTGCCATGCAGCTAGCAGCGCGTGCAACAGCCTCCGCTGGAAACAGTCAAGTGGGGGAAATTAATGTTCAAAATAGGCTATTATGTCCCTAAAGAAGGCGAACTCAATTTACACCGTCTTCCATGATTAAAGACAAGACTGTCATTGTGAGTATAAAACACTTTATTGTGCCAACGCTTAAAAATAACATTGTCAATTTCGGTAAGGTGTCGGCAACCTCACAAATGGGCGCGGTTCCGTTCCCCATATATATACCGACAGCATACCCGCCCCTGTAGTTTATTTGTTTATTTGATATTTGTGTATGACGAGATGTCTTGTTACTTGGATAGATTTCCAAAGGTCAGGGGACTGACAGTACCACTAGTAGTATCTCCGGCCCAAGTAGAGTCCATAAAAACTCTGGAATTGTTTGCCAGCGATACTTGGGTCGTCACGTACCCGAAATGCGGCACAACTTGGATGCAGCAGATCGTCGCGTTAGTGAGCAACAAGGGCGAAGAGGATGGGCGGAAGATTAATGAATCTGTGCCCTGGATTGAAGCAGCAAACAACCCAGATCCTGATTACGACTATAAGGTCGATATATCAGCATTGAAATCTCCCAGATCGTTCAAAAGTCACTTTCCCTATGACCTGATGCCTTGTGGTGTTCCAAATGAGACTTCTTGCAAGTACATTTATGTGGCCAGAAACCCCAAGGATGTAGCAGTTTCTTACTACCACCATTATCTCGGTTTCAAGTATGTCCCTAAGCTGGACTGGGACACGTATATGACTTGGTTCTTATCTGGACAAGTGGTTTTGGGAGATTACTTTGATCATGTCTTAAGTTGGTGGCATCACAGAGAAGAAGGAAATATTTTGTTCATGAAGTATGAAGATATGAAAAGAGACTTGCATTCTGCAGTGAAGCTTGTTTCTGACTTCATGGGACACTCCCTGGCACCTTCAGTGATAGACACCATAGCCAGTAAGTGCACTTTCTCTTCTATGAAGGACAATCCTGGGGCTAATTACACGTGGGCAAGTCATAGAAGAGCTCATGGGGCGACTCCTTTTATGAGGAAAGGAATTATTGGAGATTGGAAGGAGTGTTTCAGTGAAGAGCAGTCAGCTCTGTGTGATGAATTATACCATAAGAAATTTAAGACTGTAGGTTTAGAATTTGATTTTGAGTGAAAAATTAGTTTTTTTGTACCTTAGTGCTATTTTTTATTGGCCATGCCTTTTTGGTCCATTCACTATTGGTTTAGCTCTGATTTTGTGGACAGAAACACAATTTTTAATCACGTCACCACCCATAATGTTATAAGCATTATTATGACAGCTGTATGCTAAGCTGGAATGACAGTTTTAAATCATCATGAATAAAATGATTGATATTATGTTTATATCCACACTTGCTTTGCCATTACCTAGGCTATAACTAACTAGTAAAGTTTGCATAAGATGTTATCATACTAGTACTCAAAGGACCTATGTCATATAGCTGAAATTTTACATAAAAATTCCTGTCTTACAAATGACTAAAATGTTGAATAAAAGAAAGTGATGAAATGAAACGGAGTTATTGATACATGCACTTTGACTCATAAATTTCTCTTTTCTAATTCTGTCTTAAGCTGCATCAGTCCTGCTTCTCTTTCCTGACATGATAGATTAACAGAGCCACCAAGTAGAAGCACAGCATTGCCATGACAACCACTGCCACTTCCACAACAAGATAGGCAATATTCCAGTTATAGTATTCCACCATCACAGAAAATGGCCAACCTCCCATGAATGATCCAACTACATTAGAAAATAATCACGGAAACAACAACAACAACTAACAATACAATTTTATCACAAATAGCGCAAGCTGCCAACTACAGACTGATATGTGCCATTCATCACTTCCAGCCTTATTATTGACAGGTATTGTATACGGAACTATGCACCTTAACATTAGTGGTTTACGAATAAGTTGATGAGACTTGGCTGGTAACACTTTTATTTGTTTGTGTGGATCCATATGGGTTGTGTGTATATTCAAAGAAAGAAGGAAAATAAAGTCTACCACAGTGACACACTCCTGTTTCCTCTATTTTTTTCTCCTTCTAATGGAAGGCTTTATATGAAAGCAAGTTGTGGACTTCAAATGGGTAATGCTATAAATTCTATACTTGATTCTACAGCACCATCAATTTCTGCTGCTGCCAGAAGCCATGGAGTTCCTGTTACACTTTCCCCTACTAAGGTGTTCATAAGAAGACAAATTGATAGAGTGTCTTTCAGAAGCAAATAAAGTTGGCAATGGTAACACAAGGCAGCAGGTAATAGTAATAGCAGAGAAAGTTGCAGTAGAAAGAGGCGTCTTCCTTGGCTTCTACATTAGCGACTAGTGGTGGCAGCGCTTTTTATGAAGACATCCTAAGTACTTTGATTAGCTTGATACAATTCATGAAGAAATGATTTAAAATTACATCCTTAAAAAATTATAATATGGACGAATTTGGTTTGGTGAGAGCGTGCATAGAGTTATACCTACGGTAGTGAGAGCGTGTATAGAGTTATACCTAAGGTAGTGAGAGCGTGTATAGAGTTATACCTAAGGTAGTGAGAGCGTGTATAGAGTTATACCTAAGGTAGTGAGAGCGTGTATAGTTATACCTAAGGTAGTGAGAGCGTGTATAGAGTTATACCTAAGGTAGTGAGAGCATGTATAGAGTTATACCTAAAAGTGTCTCGCTCACTCGCTCAACAATACTACGTTTTAGTTTAAAAATTTCGGGAGCTGACAAATATTTGTATGTGAATCAAACAGTTTGAAGTTGGGATGTCAGTTGCTTATTTGACCAACGAAATGGACATTTTGGAGATTCTATTTATACCAATATTTATTATGGTAGTCATTTATTGCTATAAACAAAACAAAGGCGTAGTTTAACAGAAGGAGGAACACTAGGATCTCGTCTCGCTAACTTCACCCCTCCTCTCAATAATACTTGTACTTCCCCTTTTGCCCTCCTCTTCTCCTAAATTCAATTCTCATTACATTCAGTGCACTACAAGTTCCTCCCAACCATACCAGCCTAGCCTAACCTTGTGCTATTGCACATGCTAGTCCATGGGCGCTGCCCACCAAGTGAGGCTCCACTACATCCATAGCACAGAGTCCTACCACAGCCACTCCACTGTATACCAGGAACCCTATGCCAAACATCACTGTACCCGACCACAGCTGCAACACACAATAACAAATACAATAAAAATAATACAAAAGCTGGCATAATGTTCATCATTTCAATATTTAGAATGGAGGTTTGGTAAAATAAGGAAAAAAAAAAAAAGACTAAAAAGAAAAAAGAAAGAAAGAAAAAACTGAAACAAGTTTCTCCTTTATGCTTAGTTATTTGCTCTTAGTACAGAACATCACAAATTACTCTTTCCATGAACTAACCTCTGACACTCCAGCTACAACTGTGGTCCTCCAAAGGTGCAGAAACAATATCAGAAGTAAAGCCACTCCCAATAAAAATGGAGCTCGAGGACATGGAGACTTCAGTGTTCTCTGCAAGACAGGTACAGTATATTCCACATACACTACACGTCATTCAATAACTCCACCCACGCCATGGCAATAACCCCGGCAACAGTCACCCCACCTACTAACACAGCATCCTGGCAAACATACACCATCACAGGTTAGTTCTCAGACATCACCACCAACAGTCATTTGCTTTAGTGTTGAGGACTTATTACAGCTCCAGTAATTCAAGCCAACTTTACCAATCGTAAAAGTGCTTATGGTCGTTACGGCATTGATACCTTTACCATATAAAAAAGACAAAACATAGTATAAAATGTGTTCTTCTTCATTAAAAAAAATAATGCCGAAACTACTAGGTATGAAACACCAAAGGTGTGAACCCTCAGCGCAAAGTAATCTCGGACCAAAAGAATGACTTACTGGCTATTCTAATCAGGCATCAATACAGGCTATTCTAATCAGGCATCAATACAGGCTATTCTAATCAGGCATCAATACAGGCTATTCTAATCAGGCATCAATACAGGCTATTCTAATCAGGGGGCACAATCAGGCTCAGGCTATTCTAATCAGACATCAATACAGGCTATTCTAATCAGGCATCAATACAGGCTATTCTAATCAGGCATCAATACAGGCTATTCTAATCAGGCATCAATACAGGCTATTCTAATCAGGCATCAATACAGGCTATTCTAATCAGGCATCAATACAGGCTATTCTAATCAGGCATCAATACAGGCTATTCTAATCAGGCATCAATACAGGCTATTCTAATCAGGCATCAATACAGGCTATTCTAATCAGGCATCAATACAGGCTATTCTAATCAGGCATCAATACAAGCTATTCTAATCAGGCATCAATACAGGCTATTCTAATCAGGCATCAATACAGGCTATTCTAATCAGGCATCAATACAGGCTATTCTAATCCAGCATCAATACAGGCTATTCTAATCAGGCATCAATACAGGCTATTCTAATCAGGCATCAATACAGGCTATTCTAATCAGGCATCAATACAAGCTATTCTAATCAGGCATCAATACAGGCTATTCTAATCAGGCATCAATACAGCTCGAGCAATGAGAACAGTATATGTAATGCAGTCTTCATAAAAGGAGCTAAACAGGTCAGAGACACTCACTGCCATTGATACCTGATTAGAATAGCCAATAAATTATGCTTTCGGTTTGAGATAATTTTGTAATAGCTAGCTAGTGTATAGTGGCGACAAGGGTTTGCACCTTAGGTGCTTCATTATACTATCATTATATTATTATTATTATTATTATTATTATTATTATTATACCATTCCCTGCCTAACATTGTGATTATTAACATACAATAACTCATTGATTAATTCATTAGTCTGAATAAAGTACTAGTCATTTATACAATACCAAGTTGTATATACCCCATTATTACCCAAGACAGCTGAAGTCACTTAATCCCAAAACTTGGGAGTGAAATTATTGGATATAAGTTGTTATAGAAACTTAAGCAAATTGATAACATCATCACTCCGTGAAACCACATAAAAACCACGAATTTCACAGCTTATTAAACACGCTTCCATTCAACCAACAGCCAGTACATACCACACTCATGTGGTGTACTCAGTCACATCCCCTAGCCTTCCCCCTCCCTATTTCCTCACCGGAGTCACAAGCGCGTCAGAAATGAAGCCCGCCACGAAGTTGCCCACAATAGCTCCCACCTGGAACATGCTAAAACAGGTAGCAGCCGATGCTTCTGACATCCCCACTTCTTGCACGAAGTAGAATTGCGGCCAGTTCTGTGAGCTACTGCTCACCAAATAGAGAATCGTGTACACCACGCTTACTACCCACAAATTAGGAACAAAGAAAGCCGAGTACCATCTGGATGAATTCTTAGCTCCTTTTGCATCTGAAGGTTCTTTGGCATCACTTTTAGTCTCTTTAGTATCCCTATTCAATTCTTCCACTGCTTTATCTCCGTCTACTGTATTATGCATTTCTCTGGTACCATTCAACATTTCAACAACTTCCGCTGGAGAATCTCGAGTGAAAAAAAGAACCATGACACCCGTGACAATAGCCGTCATTCCAAAGAAGTAGAAACAGAATGACCAGTGTACATAAGAGGTGAAGTAGAGAACTATGAACGGGATAAGAGCTCCGGTGACGTTACCTGCGCTGGACAAAATACTCCACCAACGTCCAATTTGTGAAGGTGGATACCAGGATTTCAAAAGAATCACGCAGGGGGGCCAACCGAGGCCCTGAACTAATCCTTCCACAAACCATACTCCACATGCCAAAGAGATAAACCAGGTATTGGGAAAAACTACACTGCAAACACCTCCCAAGATAAGGCCAATGGAGAATACCTTACGAGGACTGGCGTGGTCCGATATTATGGATCCCACGAACTTGCTCACTCCGTAAGCACCTGCGAATGAACTGGCTATCATACCTATTTCATCTCTGCTGAATCCTTGATGCTTTATTAAGTTGGAAGTTGATGAAGGCAGAGTTCTGCGTATGAACATGTGGCAACTCCAACCCACGAACATAGATACAAACACCGACCAACGCCATCTTAATACTTTAGGGAGAAGATGGGGAGGGACTGAGTCTAGGTGCATTATTTTTAATGTCCTTCGCCGCCAACTTTACGATTGCCTAACAACTCCACAACGACGTTAGGTAAAGATCGCATACCAACGCAACCGCAAGTTCCACGATCTTTACCGCAAAAGCCACACCCCTTTTGTTGGCTAAGCAATAAATTGTGTCCAAGATCGAAATGTCGTTCTACTTCGTGATAGTCGGTCCCAATGACAATCCTATATTTGAATTGGACAACTCCACTAAATCTGATGCCAAGGTATGGCTCCCCTCCTCTGTCCTGAAATTGTGAGTTTTTTTGTCTACTGATGACGTAGGGAGATGAGAAGGGACACACTTACCAGTTTGTTGCCCACGCTGCGTTAGACCTTGTGGACGAGGCGAAATGGCAGACTGGAAACTTGTAAGTTCATCCTAACTATTAGTTTCTGAGGTTCCGTGTCTAATACTGTAAAAATGATATGGCCTGCTTACCTCGTAGCCACACCCTCTAGTGCCATATAACCACACCCTCCATTTACAAATCTGGTTGCAGAGGATAATGAATGTAATAGCCCGTTGTACTCCACACTGTTCACACTAGCTACGCCCGCATTTATGCCAGACCCTTTACCGCTCCTTGGAAGGGTCTGGTCAATTGCCCACACTACACTTGTTCTGCTGAAATCAAATGCTTAATCGCAGGTTCATTAATAACATTTGCACATAGAAATAGAGCTTACCAACTGCCTACGAGTAGAAAGCTGCTGAAATACTCTCTAAATAGTCGATTCACCCACTTTTTAATTATGAACCATGCCCTTCCCATAAGCTATACACATTTTATATGTTCCCAGAATCTTGGGATTGTTAATAGGATTGAACTCCTGAAAGAATACTGAATACAAATTAAGTACCAAAGGTGCGAACCCTCAGTGCTATTAAACACTACCATACCTAGCTATTACAATATTATAATCTCCTTCCAAAAGAACAAGCAATCTGTTAACTATTTTAATGAGGCATAAAAAAAAGCTTGACCAATGAAAATGGTATATGGAATGGAAACGCTGTCTTCATAAAAGAAGAAGCTAAACTAGCCAGAAACACTCACTGGTATACATTTTCAACGCAAAACTTCACTCCTTTTAATTCCGCTAACTTCCCTGAGCATAAATCAAACTACACCGCTGGCTGCAAGAAATTATTTGCTCGCGTGATTATGACATGATGCTAGGGGGTGTTGCCCATAAAAGCTGGTACCTATGTGGAGTTGAAAGCTTCGCATTTTCTCAATGATTAGCCCGGAATTAAAAAAAGTAGCACAATAAAGGTCTTAAATCTTCATCCTGAGCAAGTTCATACCTAAATCAACTGTTAACGAAATAAGAAAAGAATCATTTTGAAAAAGAGGGACTCGTATGATACTAGTTGAGCCCCCTCCCCCTAAATCCGCCCCTGTAGTGTTCTAATTTGCTTGTATTATTGTGTGGGTGTGCAGGAATTTAAAGACAGTGGACAGATTTAGTGATCTCACAGTCACAGGATTTGTCACAGCGAGTCGTATCCTTCTAATAAACCTCAAAGACTAGTGGTCTAGAAGGTTGCTGAGTTATGTATGACATTATTAATAGTACAGCGTGTAAATTGCCTATTAAAAAATGTATGGGAAAAATCGCTGTTCAATTTAAATCACATGGAGAGAGTGAAATAGCACGTAACTAAGTGAAATAGCACGGAAACTAAGTGAAAAGCCACGGTAGCCAAGTGAAATAATATGGGTAAGTACGCATGCATGCAGCTTTAGCCTTTGAAATGTACAGTTCAAGTAGTTTTTAGTTGGAGACAATGTCATTCTTTACCACAGAAGCTCTACCCGTATTAGAGAGAATTTTTTCAACTAATTAGGGGAAGCCGTAGGTTGAAAAAGAAGTTCCAAAGGAAGCTAATCCTGAAATACAGAGATAGTGAGTGACCGATACAGTGTAGCTACAGTACAAATTGTTGTTGTTTTATTAAAGCTGGCCTACTATTAGTGAGTGATAGCACGGGTAAACATGTGCTATTAGGGATCAATAGCACTTCCGAATAGTACTCGGCTTCACCTCGTGATATTTCAATCACATTACTCGTACTATTTCAATCACATTACTTGTACTATTAATCCCGAATAGCACAGTTACCCGTGCTATTACTCATACAAATAGTCTAAGGTTACTTTATCAACCTCTATGTGCTATGTAATAATCGTCCCTTTTCTGACGACCCTGTACCGTATGTGCGACTTCGTTTGATGCAGTGCAAGTTGGGCTATTAATATTAACCAGTTTTACAATTACTTTTGTTAGTAAGTCTCACTCTACCAGTGAGCTCCTTTACCTGTTTCAGTTCTGATTGATGGATGGAGAGAGAAAAAAAGCTACCATAGCTGTCAAAAACACACACATGCACCACACACATGCACTACACACACGCGCACTACACACAGCTACACACACACAAAACGAAGTAGTGGAGCTTTGCTAACTTATGACAGCTCTTGCAATATCATGACAGCATAGCTACGTATTCCCTTAAATTCGTGAAATTTGTCCAATTTTTCATTGCCTCATTGAAGTATTTTTATTTTGTTTTACGTAATTTAGCCAAGTACTTTTTCGTGTGATTTTGAACCATGTGGTAGTTTTGAACCGCTAGTTTTGAACCGCTAGTTTTGAACCGCTAGTTTTGAACCGCTAGTTTTGAACCACTAGTTTTGAACCACTAGTTTGTAGCTGTATACTAGTATTATTTTGTTGAGTTAGCACACGAGCAAAATGGCAGCACAGCGCAAGATTTGTTTGTGTGAATGTATCATATGTTGTTGTTGACCTTAACTGCGTGTACCAGAAATGAGATTTCTTTTGGTGCACGATGGAAACTTCAGGTCAACAGAGGTCATCAAAAATTTCTTTTCCGATATGTACGAGCTATTCATCAAGGCAAGTGGTGGGAGGCAAAACAATAAAGAAAGCTTTAATAATCAAGGAACAATAAAAATATTAATTTTTTTTTTCTGTATTAGGCAATTCTGAACCCGTTCTACACACAGAGCACTCCCATTACTTCGCCAAATTTCAAGAAGAGGGCACAGATGCTGGCCAAGAAACTAGCTCACACATAGATAGCTCATTCATTTTTTAATTCATCATCACTATTATTATTATTGTTATTATTATTATTATACATGTATTATGAATTCCACTTCCTCAAGTAAAGTGTTGCAGTATTTTTATTAGTAGCTAGTTATTGAATGTCATTCCAAATAGTGCAGGTTTATACATAAAAGAAGTCGCTTCCCAGCTTGGACGATATTTTCAAGCCTTTTGGCTATTATATGCAACTTGACTCATTGAGTTATCCAGTTCCATATATAGCTAATTATTGTATATTTAAATTTCTGAAGAGGTCAAGTGTGAATAATATAACATCACATGGTTTTGCTAGGCTATATGACTAAAGTATTGCAACAATAGGTTCATTTTTAATTAGCTAGCTTAGCTAGTTATTTCCCACAGCTTATTATGCTTCTCTTGTACTGTATCAGCTACATATAATTAACCATGTTGTTCCTGAACAGTGAAAATTAACAAAACACTATTATGATGAAATGATTGAATTTTAGTGATACTTGAAATGATCATCTACTCATTGTGGCATTGTTTTCCGGCATTGTTCCACTCTGGCTACAAGAGTGTCGTTTCTGGAGAGCAACCTCTGCAAGGTAAAGACCACAGGTTGATGGACAGTTTTACAACAGGGACTATGTAGCACTAAACTCACTTGAATCCGCTGCACGGCAGTCTTCCTGCGCGTTCTGATCATGACTTCAGGTACAGGGATTTCCTGGGGAAAAGTACACATAATTTGTGTGACAATAAACTAGCATGCAAATGATTGAAGTTCATATCACCATCGAGATAAACATGCCAGACACTTGATATTATTACATCAAATGTAATTCCTTAGCTAACATAAAATTGAAATAAAGCCAGTGATTTTTTAACATCCCTCAGAAGTATCCATCCCAAATTATAATGCTTACAATGAGCAGTTTGATAGTTGTTAAAAAGAACAATTCAAATTTTACAATAAAATGTATAACAGAATCAGAATTAATTAACATAGTTATCATCAACCTATTATTTGTTATGCCACACCTAGCTACATTAGCCCTGAAATACTTACAATTGCATCCAGTTTCTCTGTATTCTGCATGAGCAGCTCACTGCACGTGACACATCGCTTGCGAATGCCTCTACATGCATCAGCTATTCTGTCGTCAGGAATGTAGCCCTGGAATTATAACAATGTCGTTGTGCTCATACTATTCTCTAGACCTCACCTTTTCAATGCCATCTATTTCCTCTTCCACCTCACTGATTTTATGCTCAATCTTTTCAACTGCTTTCACAATTACTTCTATTTCTAAAGAAGTAGGGTCTTCTGCTAGTCCATCCTATGATAAATTTACAAAAATTAGAAAATTAATACCAACTAAAGCTAAAATACTGTACATACCTCCATTTCAATTTCACACTAGCTAATTCACAAAGGTTAGCTATTAGCTATTATTACACCCAGCCAACTGTGTAGATGAGACGCTATGTCCGGACACCTTACCCTTTTGCTAAGGAGTAGCATCTTCGAGTTGCGTCCAATACGTAATTCACGTAACGTTTTACTTTCATCTTGAAGAGTTCTACCTGTTATGTTAGAGTAATACATATACGGCAATAGTTGAGCAGGTCCCTTACCTTTAAAGATCAGCTTCTGAGATGAACTTGGAACGCCAGTGACTTCGAATATTTTCGTCTGGAATTCCTCCAACAGAATGTCATCGGCTGGAACTTCAATGTCATACTTTTCCTTACCTATCATCAACCATGTCACCTTCCCGTGCATATTCTTAGCATATCGTCTCACCATAACCAACTTGAACTCTGAAGGATGTCATGAATCGGACAGAGTTCGAGACCATTAGCTTTGTTTTGATGATACCCTTTACCACATACTTTGTGTGTTATAGTCAGGCAGGCAATGCATTATTTAATGGAGCAAATAATAATAAAATATTGTAATTAGAGCATCTAGAACAGTGGAAGTGTCAAGTTCTGATGAATTCCAATGACATGTATATAATAAGTTCAGTCTCAAAAGGACATTGAGGACACACAGTTAGGTACGGTATAGCTATAGCTTTTTATGACAATAAAAAATGAATGAGAAATGTGAAAACTGGAGGACAAGTGGGAAAGTGTTCTTAAACTGCAGTCATCTCGTGTCCGTGGCTGGTGTCATCTTCCCCAGAAGAAGGCGTGGTCACCAGAGTGCGATGGTTTGCATCTCCATTGGCAGTTGACTCTGTAGAGAAGACTTCATTCTCATCAGCTGTTATCAGGACACCGCTGTCCCCGTCAGACCCATTGCGAGGCTTCAGGTCCACACCATTTTCCAAGTTACGGATTTCCTGGTCCTTCTACGAATTTACAATAAAAAAAAAAGACATACATTGTATTATATTGTTACATTACATATGCATACAGACAAGTCTTGTCAGTCCTCATTCTGAAACTAGATCTATAACACAAAGATATTTTTGTCTAAATCAGCTGAGTCCACTCACTGACTTTTATTTTTATTTTGCATCTATAGTGCTTTAAGTACCAAACACCAGATTTAACCCCATATATATTTAAATATACTATAGTTGCTAGTTCACTTTTCAAAAATTGCAAATTTCCCCTCTAGTGTTTTAAGTTTTCCAACCCTCCTATCTTTCCCAGTACACACCCACCTTCTCATTCTCCTCCTTGAGATGACTGACTTCCTCCTCCATGGTCCTGACCTCTGTCTGGTCCATGGTGGTGCGACCTAGCTGTAGTCCATCCGATACTGTCACCTCCTCTCTAGCATTCTCCCTCACCATCGTGTCCTTGCCACGGGCCATGAATACAAACTACAAATACATTGCAAATGTACAGTAGTGATTACAATGTAGTGATTACAATTTAGTGATTAGAAAACTAAGCTGGATACAAATTTATACACTCATACAGCCACATGCCAGTGCATACACACTCACACACACACAATCACACACATACACACAATTGCACACACATGGACCAGTGCACATACACAATCACATATAATTATACAAGCAAAAATTCACACACTCACACACACACACACACGATCTCACGCACAAATATACATGCAAAATAAACACACATTCACAAAATGTACAAAAGACCTTCACACTTCTGTCCCACGCCCACCTTTGGTACGAAGAGAATGAGGACACATGACATTGTGGAGGCAATGATCATGAAGACGGCCAGTCCGTAGGCGGGGTCAATGAAGTTATGCACGGACAGCACCAGACTGAGCGGAGCTCCAATACCCACCAGAATGACCACAATGTACATGGAGATGCTGACAAACCGTGAGTCGTTGATGTAGTAGTACTTGACGTTGCGACTCTCGTAGGCCAGGAAGAGGCCGAACACAACCAGCAGACCCTTGTACACATACAGCGCCCCGATCAGGTAAGGGAAGTTGTCACATTGACACAGCTCGTAGATGTTGTCCACATCGTTATTGCTGTCCTGTACGGTAAAGGGTGGGTGTTGAGGGAAAAACAATTCAATGCAGAGGGTAAACAAATCGTACTATTACTCAACCCAACCCAGTTTTATAAGTTAATAGAAGAGAAAAGAGAAAGCCCACACTTACTGTGGAAGGGAAATTAAACATTAAGGAAAAATAGCAACAATCATACAAAGCTCATTAGATAATTGTGGAGAAACTTAATGACTCTGCCCCGCCCCCATCCCTTCCAGAGCCAGGATATGTACGTATTTTCCTGATAAGAAATTTCAGCAATATGTTGCGAGACTAGATATCTATTATAGCTACGCACGTAAATACATGTACGTGTATGAAGTGCTAGGTGTATGCTTCTGAGCTCACCGTTGCCATGGAGGTAGCTCTGCGGAATGGGTACACCAGAGTCCAGAACAGGAGATAAGCCACGTCTATGAAGAGGAACACAGCCATGAAAATGAGGAAGTTCCACATCTTGAAGGGCTACAAACACAACACAAAATAATGTCACTCTCAATTAGTACTGCATACACACAGCATTTATCTGACTTCATTACAAACCTTTTTCTGAAGCTTTGGGTTTGTGTAGACTCTGTACACTTGCCAGGTCTTGGCAAAAAGGGCCCCAAAGGACAGAGTAAAAGCAATCGATAGAAGCCACAAGCGAGACTGCAGCAAGAACAAGACAAGAAGATGACATGAAAACATTAAAATATACAACAACAAAAGAACTGAAGTGTCACATGTACACACCAAGAGCACTCATTACACCTGAGGCAATCAACATATACACTGTCTGTCTATACTCAGTGCGAGCAGCATTTTTACTTTTACACACAATTAACCTTAAACCCAAATGATGTGCAACAACAATCAGTCACATTACTCAAGCACACACACACACACACACACACACACACACACACACACACAAAATAAAATAAAATAATAATAATAATAATAAAAAAATAAGTAAATAAAAAGGAGAGAGAGAGAACGGAAAAAGCTAACAAGCCGAATTTTAATACAATTATTTTCCCAAACAGTTTGGCGTTTCCCTAATAGGAAAAGGAGAACAGCAGTCTAGTCTTAGATCTTATTAGGAAACCATTGTAAGTGTTTGGGAAAGTAATTAACCACAAATTCCAATACAACTAGGTGTGCAGACAACATAATTAAAACATGCAGCACTTTGACCCCACCTCCATATTCACCATAACCACTCCCCCAGCCCACTCACAGTGCATATCTTGCGATATCTGTTGTCCCTCATGTTCCGCATGTCATTGTCGAGGTCAGATTCCTGCGTTTGCATAGTGATGGAGCTGTTGATGGGAGGATTAGCAGAGTCCACACTGAGCAGGTAGCATGCCACCAACATCAGCAGGCAACCCACCAAGATCACAGTGTTGATGTGGGGGGCGGAGTCTTTGACCAGTCTGGAAGATGAGTAAAAAATATTACATACATGCTGATTATTAACATTGGTCGTACATGCTTGCAAGAAGCTGAAACAGAATAGGCAATTATACAAGTATGCAGTTGAAAGTGCTTGCAATGGCTTGTGATTGAAACTGCTTCTAGCTCATACGTACTTTAGTGGTGTGGCACAACAACAACAACAACAACAACAACAACACTAAATAGGTAAAAACATATTCCCATTAGTCACTATACATACATACCTGTCAAACATAGGAACCTCCTACTAATGACTGACAATAGGGGTAACACTGACAATAGGGGTAACACTGACAATAGGGGTAACACTGACAATAGGGGTAACACTGACAATAGGGGTACTGACAATAGGGGTAACACTGACAATACGGGTAACACTGACAATAGGGGTAACACTGACAATACGGGTAACACTGACAATAGGGGTAACACTGACAATACGGGTAACACTGACAATAGGGGTAACACTGACAATACGGGTAACACTGACAATAGGGGTAACACTGACAATACGGGTAACACTGACAATAGGGGTAACACTGACAATAGGGGTAACACTGACAATACGGGTAACACTGACAATAGGGGTAACACTGACAATAGGGGTAACACTGACAATAGGGGTAACACTGACAATAGGGGTAACACTGACAATAGGGGTAACACTGACAATAGGGGTAACACTGACAATACGGGTAACACTGACAATAGGGGTAACACTGACAATAGGGGTAGGGTAACACTGACAATAGGGGTAACACTGACAATACGGGTAACACTGACAATAGGGGTAACACTGACAATAGGGGTAACACTGACAATAGGGGTAACACTGACAATAGGGGTAACACTGACAATAGGGGTAACACTGACAATAGGGGTGGGAATCACGAACAAACGGGTTGGTTAAACATGACAATAGGGTAACACTAGGACAAAGGGGTAAACACTGCAATAGGGGTACACTACAATACGGGGAACACGACAATACGGGTAACACTGAAAATAGGGGTAACACTGACACTACGGGTAGGTAACCATGAAAATAGGGGTAACAATGACAATAAGGGTAACACTGACAAATAGGGGTAACACTGACAATACGGGTAACATGACAATAGGGGTAACACTGACAATACGGGTAACACTGACCTAGGGGGAACATGCACTACGGGGTAACACTGACAATAGGGGGGGGGTGGTAAACACTGGACCACTAGGGGTACCACTGACAATAGGGGGAACACTGACCATAAGGGGTTGGGTACACTGAAAATAGGGAACATGACAATACGGGTACACTGACAATAGGCGGTAACACTGACAATAGGGGGTGGGTAACAATGACAGTAGGGGTAACACGACAATCGGGTAACATGACAATAGGGGTAAAACTTACAATACGGGTAACACTACAATAGGGGTAACACGGACAATAGGGGCGTAACACTGACAATAGGGGTAACATGACAGTAGGGGTAACACTGACAATAGGGGTAAACACTAGACAATAGGGGTAAACACTGACAACTACGGGGTAACACGAGCAAATAGGGGTAACACTGACAATCGGGGTAACACGACAATAGGGTAAACTGACAATACGGGTACAACTGACCAATACGGGTAACAACTGACAAAGGGGTAACACTGACCAATACGGGTAAAAATGACATAGGGGTAAAACGAAAATAGGGGTAACACTGACAATAGGGGTAACACTGACAGTAGGGGTAACACTGACAATAGGGGTAACACTGACAATAGGGGTAACACTGACAATACGGGTAACACTGACAATAGGGGTAACACTGACAATAGGGGTAACACTGACAATAGGGGTAACACTGACAATACGGGTAACACTGACAATAGGGGTAACACTGACAATACGGGTAACACTGACAATAGGGGTAACACTGACAATACGGGTAACACTGACAATAGGGGTAACACTGACAATAGGGGTAACACTGACAATAGGGGTAACACTGACAATACGGGTAACACATGCTCATACAAATCCACACTTGAATCCAAACATGCACTACTAACTCTTGTAGTGTCACAACTTACGGCTTGAAGAGAGTGACATTGTTGAAGATGATGAGTACTATTACGACTATGATGGCGATGGAAGTGAAAACTTGGCAAACGTGCACAAAGTCAGAGTTCAGGAATATGTTGCGAGGCGTGCGTCTGTCCTTGGGTGCAGAATCTCCTGTGTGAAATAAAACAGACGTCTCACTCAGGCATTGTAAAAATACAAAAGATATACAGTAACATCAAAATTATTAATTATCAAGTTCTGACCCTTCATAAAAATAGAATGAACCTTTCTCAATCTAATGGGTTTAAGGAAGAGCCAAGGTAAAAAGTGAAAAAGTGAAGCCAGGAGTCCTGGGTTCAATTCCTAGACAACAACTGAGATCTCTTTTCATTTTAACTTTGCTTTTCCTTAAACTTCTTTCATTTATCAAAAATATTGATTCCTTTTTGTTGTTTTTGAAGGGTGATAACTACATGTTATATCCATAAATACATACACATTATGTATAAATAATATATGAAATATGCACAAATTCTTAAAAAATTGACAACAGATTTCCCTACACAGTCATTTCCATGTCCATATGACTTACAGTAGACCCTTGCATATCCTCACATAACTGGCTCCCTCCCCGCTTTATCAGGCCTAGCCAGACACCACAATTACATGTACTTTTGAATTGTAGCAGTCCAACTGCTGTCTTTATCTCCCAATCTAGGTCTAGCACTTCTGAGGCTGCTCTGTGGGTGGTAAGTCGGTACTGGTTAGCTATGATAAACTTCATTACAGCTGATCTGTGGTTACAATTGTCTGAGCTTAGCTCCAGTCCAGACCAGAGCAGCAACTTTAATTGCATTATAGGCTATTGATATGCTTGATAAATGCTACTCACACATCAGCACTACTGTTGAAGCAGATAAGAGATTTAGCCAGCATCAAGAGAAATGCAAGTTTAAAGCAAATGACTTTAAAATCATTCATAATTAACTCACATAAATCATCAAAAAACCATTAAAAACTCATTTTATGAAGTGGCTTCACATATCCGGAAATTTCACGTATCAGTACCAGGGTCGGTCCCATATAGGTTCGGATATGAGAGGGTCTACTGTACATAAAATCTCTGTACACCAACCACACCCACCCATGAAATATTGTCACCACCTTACCGGTCTTCCAAATAGGTGGCCTGATGTACTGAATGGACTTGTTGAAGTTGGCACTGTGGCTAGTATCATTAAATCCTTGGTAAGGATTGTGCACGGCCAGGAGCTTGTAGTCCCCGTTACTTAAATCAGCATCTTCAGACCACTCAGGGAGCACTGACAGAAATAATGCGGAGACAAAATATCAATCAGAAAATGCTTAAAATGAAAAGAATATAATATTAATAATCACTTCTTTAAATTGAAGAAAGTCAATGCTACCATTAAACTCACCGAGCTGGTATATAGCGTTCAAGCCCAATCGAGTTCCATTTTTATCAAATCTCACCTGACCCTACACACACACACAGATCAACATTACTCACATTGTGACGTCTATTAAAACAAAGCTGTATAAATACACGGAGGAGTGGGTGAATACATACTCTACTTTTACTGTTCAGGCCAACTGACTGAACAACCGCCCCAGGCCTGCAACGACGGCATCACTATCCGTCTTCCTGGCAGCTACTAGCGCGCAAGTGTGGTTGGCTCTGGTTAAAGCCTTGGTTAGAGTTCTGGTCCTTCGCCCTTTAGGGGCACGTGAGCTTGAGGATTTACAACCCTCAAACATCTACTATAACTTGCCCAACTATCTGCACAGTCAGCACATTTTGACCTGACCATATCACTACGAGAGGATGGAATTGCACCTGGTAATCAGCTATCTCTTACATCACGCCACATGCTCCACCCCCATCTCTCGAATCCTTGGCTCGGCCAAACTTACCGTGATGCCTTCAAAGTTAGTGCTTTGCATAAACTCAGAGATCTTCATGGAAATGTTGTTCTCATCGAAATAGTTGTAGTCGTCCAAAGTCAGGTTGAAGGAGGGGTCTCTAGAACGCTCCTGTGCCAGCCACCTACACACACACACACACACATGCATAAAGACCATGCATACACACACAAATGCATGAACACATGCTCCTAAGCAAACATTCCTTAACACACTCAAATTGCCTACTAAGGATTGCACTACAAACTTATTCATTGGTTTAACATTCCTCAAGCTATACTTCTCTCAGTTGACACACCCCTCTTCTCTCTCTTATCTGACCACACCCACCCTATGAACTCACGCATCAGTTTTGTGCAGAGAATCAGCAATCACGTAGACGGCATCATAGGAGAAGGTGCGATAGATGTGTGGGCGGGAGTCATTGCGTGTCAGGTTGCGAGTCGCTGGGTTTGTGCGGAACTCGTTATTGTAGCAGTCGTACTTGGCATCAAACTGGAAGGAGTTCTACAATAACAGAATATACAGAGGCAATAAGGAGACCAAATAATAATAATAACAATAATAATAATAATAATAATAATAAACAATTAATACTAAATACCTTGTATACATAATTATATGAAAATGATGAAGTGCTTGTCATTTTTCAACTTATTATAATTCTACTACACTCACTGTTCTCATTCACCAAGTCTTCCTCCCATAGCCACTACTATTACTGCTACTATTACTACTACTACTACTACTACTACTACTACTACTACTACTACTACTACTACAATATTTGCCACACCCACTTACAGAAGCAGTGAATAGATTCTGTTCCTCCACAGACTGTAGTGGGGTGCGGTCCAAACCGTAATTATAGCTATCCAGGTAGAAACTTAGATTCACAGCTCTATTCATCTGCACACACACACATGTACATGTTTAGAAACATTTATATGAGACACATGTAATATCACCACAAGTGCTATATTATGAAACACATGTAATATCACCACATGTGCTGTATGAAACACATGTAACATCACCACATGTGCCATATTATGAAACACATGTAATATCGCCACATGTGCTGTATGAGACACACTGACATGTAGATTCAACACTAGTCCAACATCCTCCATTGCAAGCTGTAGCAGATTCTCCCACACAAATTTTTTATATACTACATAATGCATTCCAAACCTCTAACTGAATCATACACAATTCCGAAATGTCCCTTACAGCCATTACATACAGTGCCATGTTACCACGCCCCCTAGCAGTCCCTCCCTATAGCCGTACCTCCTCCCTGGAGCAGTTGTACATGTCACTGGTGTAGTCCTTATTCCACCAGCCGTAGGTGAACCACGCAGGGAACGCCCAGAAGTGATTATCAGTAAACAGATTCATACGGATGCCCTGGCAATATATAAAACCATCGCACACACACACACACACACACACACACACACACACATACACACACACACAGAGTATAGCATAATTTATCTGGTTTGATAAAAAAATTTTTTTTGCTAGGTTAGGACTATAATTAGGATCAACCAAAAAAGCAAATTATCTCTCGAGTTGTAGCACATTTCAACAGTGAAAATTACGAGCAATTAGAGTTCTTAGATCAACCCCTTCACCAGCTAACCCGCTACCATATGAACATTTTCTTTGGAGGGAGAACTCGGCTTAGGGGTGGGGATGTCCCAGTGTTCCCATGTAATTGAACGCTGTTATGCCAAAATTTAAATACATGTACAACACACATTTCATTGGTACAATACCTAATTATATTACTAACTGTTTGTCTGGTCGTATAATTCTAAGAGTATGTTTGTTATTGACGAGCAGAAAGGGAGGTGATTCTATTATAGTACCACCTGATCCCTCCCCCCCCTCTCTCTCTCACCTGACAGACCACAGCGTTTGCTTTGTCTTCATAGAAGTAGCCAAAAATGATTCGTATTTCTCTATCCTGAGACACATAGAGAATAAGAACCGGATATAAACATACACGCGTACATACATACATACACTGCGGAAAATAGATACTATTTATTAAACAAGTATCACGGTGAGCATGATAAAGGTACTCTAAATTACGTGCAAGACGAGATCAAATCAATTGCCAACTTGAGCCAGTCTCAAATATCACACACAATACTCTGTATAAAAATGCAGCTGCTACCCTTCAATATGTATAATGGTAAAAATCATTTAGCTATCACAAGAAAAAGAAAAGGGAAAAAATAAAAATTAAAAAAAAAATAAAAAATAAAAAAGAGTATGTAATTTTCAATATACCATTTTATTCCTTTCTAATGTGATAAAACATTATTAAAGGGTTTCATTGAATAATCATCACTCTTTAATAGTGGAGTGGGTGTGTTTCCGCCAGTGGTCAGGTAAAGCATGGCATTAGATCAGATTCGCATTGTTTTCTTAGAGTGAGATGAGGTTGTGCTGTGTGACATCCCTTACCCTGATCTGACTGAGGGGAATCTCCGGGTCGTCAGTGAAGCTGCGGGGGATAAGATTCTCTTCATCCGAATTATCATTATTGGTATTGTTGTAGATCAGGTCATAGCGCTGGTGGAAGTCGTTCACAGCCTGGACGAGGGGGAGGGAGGGAGGGAATATTGAAGAAAAAGTAACAAAATATTAGCTGATCAATGACAGAGAGAGAAAGGAAGAAACAGCCTCGTAAAGTGGTTCACAGCTCACTTTTTTTCTCTCCATTAAAACGACAGCAACATTTAACGATAATAACTATCACTTTAATTAATCACATGTCCAGACCACATCTACAGAAAACAACTGAAACACCATCGCCTCCACCATTCATTCACTTAGTCTCCACCCAAACTAAACCCAAAGTAGTCTAGCTAAGTCATTCACCTTATATTCACGCCATATTTAATAATTGCTGTGCACAATATTCAATGAAAGTGTTGTCGTGGAGCATTCTGTCACTGCTACTTGCAATATAGTTTCATATCAACCTTAGTCTAGCTAGCTAGCTAGCTCTATCTAGTTGGCCACTCACTACCTGCTGTCAGCACGTTAACGCTGTGTGTCTAGCTATGGCATGTAGGGTGCACACTGGTCCTTCGATTTACCTCACTTAGAGTGTTAGGAGTTACACACTGACATTACATAGTGATGAAAAGGAAGGGTTTTACAATAAATTAGGAAATTTCAATCCTACTCATACTAAATACTCCTTCACCTTGCCATGCCCCTCCCCTGCCCCTCCCACTAGCCCATGCAAATGCATCCTCACCAGAGAGAAGATGGTCTGGGTCTCGTGCAATGTGGCTACTCTGGTCCAGTCGTATTTGCCCATGAGAGCAAATCTCGCCATATTGGCCTGAATCTCTGACGGGATAGTGCGGACAAATCGTGGGAACATGTTCCGCTGGGAGAGAGAGGGAGATGATGCCCCATATGAAATCTGTTGTAAATGGGAAAAAAAGGGGAAAAAAATGGAACAGTAAAAGTTTGGAAATCTGATTGGTTGAACTGCACATCATTATGAATGACACTCTCATCAAACTTAATATAAAATATCATGCATGGACTATTCCCATGTGCAGGACATCTGTGACAATCTTGTCAACAGATAGTGGCCATTATGGCTTCAGTTTCACTTATTAGCCACACACACAAACACGACACATACACTGACAACAATACTAGTTCTTTACCATTATGCTACCTTAGCATCCTATACCACACACACACACACACACACACACACACACATACATACACACAGTCTAAATATACAAGCCACGTCTTCACCTGGGGTATCTTATAGAAGCGGCCAGAGAGAGCAGCCACAGGTTCAGTGGCCAGAGAGCAACCACCACCCAAGAAAGTGATCTTGTTGAAGGTGTTGGAGAGGATGATTGAGTCTATCAGCTGCCATGTGGCTTCAGACGGGTTACACTGAAGGAGAAAAGGAAGGAAAGGTAGAGGGTGGCAAACGATTAGAGGAAAAGTAGAGTAATAGAGGAAGAGATACAATATGGTTCAGGGGTTGAATGAAGTGTTGTCTCTAGAGGAATGTCTGAATAGGCAGAACCCAGTGTGCGTGTGTGTGAGGATAAGGAAGTAAACGGATTAGAGACAATGGAAGTCAATGGGAATATGGGAGGAGAGAAGGAACAGAGTGGGCCAATTAGATGGTTAAAGGTAGAGTTACAGGAGGAAGATACTGTAAAACTAAGTATTAATCTTACTAAAGTATTGACAAAGTCTATCTGAAGAGTGTAGTCTCCGAGAATGTTGCAGTTGGCATTGACTTCATCTAGAGCAGCATAGGCAGCCGGGATGATGTTGTCTGACTCAAACACATCATTAGTCGCAGGAACAAACCCCTACAATAACACACACAGAGAGATACAATATGGTTCAGGGGTTGAATGAAGTGTTGTCTCTAGAGGAATGTCTGAATAGGCAGAACCCAGTCAGTCACTGCTGCTCTAACCTGGCTACAGTGGTGCTGCACTACAAACAGGACTGGCAATGCACAAACCTTACAGTAAAAATGCAGATGCACACGAAATAAACAGAAAACACTGATTGAGTTACAAATGTAAACAAATACGGAACACTACACACACACACACACACACGCCACCACCACATACATACACATGCTTCCATACCTTCACAAGTTATCAAATATTGCACTATAACATGTTATTTAAACGTGGGAAAAAAAAAAAAAGAAAGAAAAAAAAAGCATCATCTATCCAGCAATTATTGAATCATACAATATACACAATGCTGTATATTATTAAACTTGTACTATTAAATTATTGGCGAGCGAGCGAGACACTTACAGGGGTAACACAATCGAAAATCGGGGATGTTTATTTATTTATTTATTTGTATATATGTATGGACGTACATAAGGCATTTTTGTACTTTGACCCTCGGGTTTTTGTGTTAGTTCGGTTGTCGACCCCGTCCCAAACTTCACTAAACAGAATCCTCTGTTTATCGATCAGTACCCGTATCACCCTAGAAATTGAATTGTTTACCTTTTTTAATTCTTTTGCGGGTGCAGTTAAAACTTGAAAACTTAAGGGACTTCCATTTCTATTCGAGTTAGTGGCGGTGGTAAGTCAATGTGCTCTTTGTCATGGTTATAAGCCGTGCGCAACAGTATTTACTTGAAAATACATTGTCCACTAGACTACTGCGAAGGTAAGTCTGTGTAGGTGCATGTCCAGTTGTGTCAAAACATTGTGTGTTACAATCACTACTTACATAGCTAAAGAATATCACAAAGAAACCTTTTAAATAACGTGTATTGTTTTGTTGTTGTTTTTTTCCTTCAATTCAAGCAGTTGCAGAGAGTTGTTACTATGGCACTGAAATCCCTTTACTGTGTATGCGAAATTAAAAAAATGGACCTTATTTTCAGTAGCTTCAGTGTTAGAAGTCAAAATCATTCATATAAAAATAGTATAGTCTTTAGGCTCGCTCGCCATTTGTGCTCAAGCACATCACTAGTTAGACTCCAAATCACACAACCACACCTCTCAAATGCATTCAATGCAATCAACCACATTTGTTGCAATTCCAATGCCAATCAACCTTGCCGGCAAACAACACACCAATCAAAGATCTATTTGGCCCACCTCTCCTAGAAGGCTTACACTAACCACAAAAGACTATCACTGCCTTTAAAATTAATTTCCAAACAAGCAGGAAGCGACAGTGTCTAAGTGTGTTAGTTAGGGCATCCGAGGTTGCCTTGATGTTGTCGGGAGTTGTAGCGGATGTTGTGGTATAAAACAAACAACACTGCTGATATTGCACAACAACAACGTGCATCAGTGGTTTGGTGTATTGGAGCAATATTGGCTAGATTCATTGTTACACAAGGCTTGATTATGAGGCACAAACTCATGAATGTGTTGTGTAGACACTCGAATCATACACACACACACACACATACATCCACACAAACATACATACACACATACATACACACAAACTACATACATCCACACATGCATACATAATACATACATACATACATACGAACTCACCAGAATATAGAGAGTTTTGTTGACCTTGCTAGGACATACGGGCGGCCTCATGATGGTGGTTTCATTGGGACACGTTATAATGTTCCGTACCTCCGTGGAGCTGGAGGCGGGTTTAGTTTGTGACCACGTCCCACTTGGAAACACGGTCAAGAAGTAAACGATGCAAAGGAGAACTGCCGGCCTTGCCCCGGCACGTGTTGACGGTACAGACATATCTAATGGTACAAGTGACAGAGGAATAAAGTCAACATTGTTAATACAACAACTGATAATACATGTGTAGTGTTGTGATACATACATTAATAAATAAGGACATAAATTACAGCCTTATCGAACAAACCATTGTCATTTCCTGTCATTACAACTAGTCACACACACACTACACGCATGCACACACATCACCACACACATACGCACACATTACCACATCCACACACACATACCTACATACACACACTTGAACCTCCTTGTCTACTTTACAAACAACATTGAATATGTATCTCATTGTTTGTTAGTGCACCTACTGGTCAGTGCACCTACTGGTCAGTGCACCTACTGGTCAGTGCACCTACTGGTCAGTGCACCTACTGGTCAGTGCACCTACTGGTCAGTGCACCTATGGTCAGTGCACCTACTGGTCAGTGCACCCACTGGTCAGTGCACCTACTGGTCAGTGCACCTACTGGTCAGTGCACCTATGGTCAGTGCACCTACTGGTCAGTGCACCTACTGGTCCGTGCACCTATGGTCAGTGCACCTACTGGTTAGTACACCTACTGGTCAGTGCACCTACTAGTCCGTGCACCTACTGGTCAGTGCACCTACTGGTCCGTGCACCTACTGGTCAGTGCACCTACTGGTCCGTGCACCTACTGGTCCGTGCACCTACTGGTCCGTGCACCTACTGGTCCGTGCACCTACTGGTCAGTGCACCTACTGGTCAGTGCACCTACTGGTCAGTGCACCTACTGGTCAGTGCACCTACTGGTTAGTGCACCTACTGGTTAGTGCACCTACTGGTTAGCACACCTACTGGTTAGTACTGCAAGGCTTCCAGGTTCTCAAAAAACTACTGCTTCAACAGTCAGCAACTTCCCCTCCTCCTCCTCCTCCAATTAAACATGCCTCAATAACGTCACTCACTACAAATTTACCCTTTCATCCTCCCCCCAACATCAACACACAGCTGACACTTCCTGGCATTCGTCCACACACAGTGATACCAGACAAGTGCATGCCACACACAGGCAGCCACATGAAACCTTACACCTTCCGACTATGTACAACACACATACAACCTGGCCAAACTTATTCACCATTGTAAAATAAAATACCCTCTACTAGTTATGTCATCCAGACACTTGCTCACACACAACACACACACACACACACACACATACACACACACACACACACACACACACACACACACACACACACACACACACACACTTAATGCACATAGAGTAGGACTGCATTTAAAAACCCTTTCTAATGAGATGATGGGAACTTCACCACCTGAGAACTCTAAAGAGCCACCATCAAACACAACAAATTCAATCTCAAATCTGTGCAAGTAGCACAGCTGTCATGCTAAAAGTGAGAACAAAATGTAACAGCAAATCATTAGAGTGGTCAGGGAGTGTAAGCAAATATCTTATCTAATAATATCCAATACCATGATAACCCACTGGGATACATATAGCACAGTAGGTTGGCAGATTGAATGTGGAAGGTGAGAGAGAAAGAAATTGAGCATACACTCATGTGTGCGTGTGCACCCGTGTGCAACTCATGCATGTGTGTGTGTGTGTGCAACACTTGTGCGTGTCTGTGCGTGTGTGTGTAAGTATTTCTTGTCATTCGTGCCTGACTGCGTGCACGCACGCGTGTGTACAATGAAAGAAACCGCATGCAGAACGTCACGCCCCCAGCATACATACACACGTTCAAGTAAGCACGCAAGAGGCACGTGCACTTTTCATGCAATACCATAGTATACAAATGAAGCTAACACTTAGTACATTTAACTAGTTATAAATGAAAGGGGCAAAGGTTTTGATTGCTTTCCATAATACCTCATTGCTTCGACACTAGGTGAATACGACATAGCTTGCATTTGTTCTTTGCATGACTCTCAGTGCATACATGCACACATGCACACACACACACACACACACACACACCAGCTCACAAACACAAGGTCACTCTGAGCAGCATGTCTGCAAACCTGCCAGCTGTCTGTACCCAGTGATACTCCTGGATGAACCCAACACGAACCATATTAGTAGCGACATAAATTAAATAATTCACTCCCGAGGTACATCTGAACCATTAGCCAGACAGAGGACAGCTGATCGTGCTCTGACATTTCTCATATACCTACTTCATTAGAGCCACATATGCTCCTCCATGGTGCAAGATATGAAACACCACAAGATGAAAACTAAGATGTGAAGACAGGAAGACATCAAGCAAACTGGTGGAGCTTTAACCCCCCCCCCCCCC
>WLWD01003735.1_pt1 | contig 48307 bp, 31 predicted proteins | sample 6712731 | NCBI WGS metagenome assembly WLWD01 (sample SAMN12718690, study PRJNA576275) | sponge metagenome | isolation source: marine sponge | host: Mycale hentscheli | place: New Zealand: South Island, Marlborough, Capsize Point | collected 2014-11-01 | reverse complement strand
TAGCACTTAGGGTTTGCACCTTAGGTGCTTCATTCTATTTGCAGTATTTAGTTTTTGGTTGCTGTCCATTAATTAAAGGGTAGTATGTCCCAAGTGTTAAAATTCAATCGCTGTTTTTTACGTATTATCACATCATCAGATGTCCCACTTTTTGGCTCACTTCCATCCTTTGAAATTGGTTACTGTGGAAACATATTGCCCAAGACACAAGCAAGATGATCAAGTGACACTAATAACTAAATGTCTATCACCCATAATATGTTTATTGTCACTACCATGTCCTAGTTTGACCAAGGCCTAGTCATGCATGAGCACTGAGGGTTAAAAAGGTGTTGTTATATATCCCTGCTCTATTAATGTCCTATAAATTGTTTGATTAAAATCACGCCACTCGGAGCTTAGTTAATAATGAACGAATTTAACTGGTGAGTTCTGATCAAAGATGTGATGTGCATCTTATACTGGAATTGTTATGAGCTTACACAACAAGATCACAAAATGTCACAGTTATCTATGATAATAGCATACTTGTCAGTCAGCAAAGATAACATCGTATTCATGAATAATTGATAAACTAGACTTAGGTTGGTATAACTTCAGGCACTAAAATTAAGTTCCACCAGTAATAATGAGAAATCAAGTGAAATTAGCGATAAAGTGAAACCAGTGAGAAAGAATGACTATAAATTGGTATAATCCAAAGGACAGTGATAACTTAGTGTAAATAAGATTTCAGATGAACTGTCAATTATTATAGTAGGAAATTTAACATTCAAATGATCAAGTCAGCAGACAAACTATTTTTTCAGCCTACCAAGCAAGCAAGCAACTATCAGGAGCAAATATGGTAGGCTTACTGGTTTTGATTATGTTAATACTCTAGTAACTTGCCTGATACTGTCTCTACAAAGTACATCAAATAAAATCTTTGCCAGTTGATCATACAATGTATTCATATCACCTGCTGGTGTTATATAAACTGCCTCAAACTAGAACAAAATGAAAACAAAACCTATCATAAAGATGTATGCTGCTAGCTGCCTTCAAAAATAATTATGACAACTACATGCCAAGTATATTGCTCAATCATTGGATTATACAGTATTGAACAATAATGTAGTGATTGGTTAACTGTCAATTTGATACAGTAGCACAAAGATGAAGACCATTATAGAATTCCCTAACAAAAGGAGTGTTTTTTATTATCAGCCTATTACTAAAAAAAAAATATTAATATACTGTAGCAATTTATTTGAAACTCCAATAATTTTTTTATTCTACTCACGTATATGTCGATACTACCCACGGGTCATGTTTTGTGTCATTTAATGTGTCTCAAACACAAGAAGGCTACATTTCAAGATTTTAAAAATTCTACAAATAGCATTTCAAAGCTAGCAAACTGGTGATTGAATTATCCAAGTATTGAGCACTATAGTAATAGCATACCTCATCAAAGTGATCTGCATCTAATTCTTGATCCAAAGTAACACAATAAGCCTAAAAATAAGGATTTTTTTATAATTAACTCTCACAATTACAATACTTACTTCATTTGATTGAATTGATTCATGTCAACTCTGTAATCTTAATATTGTTTACCTCATTCTTTGTTATTTCCTCTCTTGTAACCTCATCTGAAGTAATGATAAGTGGACCAATTTCTGCATACTCGTGTCCCAGCAGCTCGAGGTCATTACTTTGCTCAGTATTTTCTGTAACAAGTAAAACTTCATGAAAATTTATAAAGTGGTATTAGCTAATTTTAAACTTTGCTAACTTCATATTAGTGCGATATATTCAAGTAATATAATATGTAAATTTATAAGTTGTTATGAAACGATATTACGTAAATTTATGCCCTCTTTAACTACACATGCTTACAAATATTTCATCCTAGATTGCTCTCATTTATAGTATATCTTTTATATAGTTAAGTTGGTAATTGGCTGGACATGTAATCCTGGTATGCCCACCAACCAGGTCTTATTCTAAAACATATATAGCTAGATAAAATCAATAACTCTTTCATTGTAATTTGATAACTCTTGTGAATACTTTATATGAATAAATCTAAAACAAGAATTAACTTGACGGTATGAGTATGTAGGTATACCTATATGAGTCCCTAATGTACCCCAAATATCATGACAAAAGTAAACTAATTATGGCATAATGACCAGTAACCATTAAAGTTTTATCACATGTCATGTGTAAGTTACTAAAGCAAACACAGTCTTACCAACATTGTGTGCTGTAACATTAGATCTCACAGTGACTATTTTAATTCGATTCCAGCAGATGCCAATGGCAGTTATCAACAGACTCAAGATTATTATTATCATAGCTACAGCTATTACTATTAGAAGCGTACTTTCGTTGTTTACATCCTTGGGCACTGTTTCTTCTGGATATGTATTCTGAGTTACAGTTTGAGTTACAAAATATGAGTTGTTCGATGTAGCTGTCATTAGTGTATTTTGTGATCCCGGAATCATTGAAGATAAATTGTGAGGACTTGGGTACCTTGATGATACATCAGAATTTCTTGAATCTAGTGAAGACGACAAATAGAATGCACTTGAATCTATTGATAGCAACTGAACTAGGCTTGGAGTTACCACAGGTGAGGACGTACGGTAGCTTAATGTATTTGAAGCAGTAGAATGCAAGTTTTTGAGTATAGCCAAGGTTGACTTATAATATTCACTTGGACTTGGACTTGCAGTATCAAAAGGATGCACTGCAGTATTATTTCATAAAAATTATATAGCATTTCCTTAAATAAAGCTGTTTCCTCAAAGTGAGTGCATTGAAGTGAGACTATTTCATTTTACACAAATTCAAATCAATATGTATGAATATAATTATAATACTTATTACATGAGTCAGAGTGTGATATGGCAAAATATTTTACTTCAAAGCTGGCTAATTTATTTGCAATAGCCAGAGGTGAGTGTAATTTTCATTATCGTTGTATAATTTTTCCCTAGCGAGCTAAGTCACAAACCTGATAACACTTGATCACCTTCTCAACTAATTATTTCTGCTATGTTCTGGTGCAAAATTTCAAGTATAGTTCTAACTCTAAAATTATTGTATTCTAATACGAACTTACATTTAAATCTTAGTAATGCGAGGCTTTGCACCTGGTCAATGTTTCCATTTAAATCCATAGAGTAAGAAAATGGAATACTAGTATTTTTTACCAACTGAAGTACTGTTGCATTTGATCTACTAGTGCTTATAATGATTGTTATGTTATTCATTGGAAATGGAAGAAATTGATTGTGGAGGGACATAATATCACAGCAGTATTTAATGCCGCCTTGATCATTCCGACAAGACATGTTCGATACTTGGAGCTGATAGCTTGATGTACTGACATTCACTGACACTTCTCTACCTGTTACATTATCTATGATAGTGAGGGTAAAAACTGGCAGTAATATATTAAATGCAGCTTGAGGAGTATATTTGAAGCAATACTGAATTTGTGTTACCCTTCCAGTCGTGCAATTAGTTTGGTCATTAAAGACTGGGTAAATATAGTGTACTCCTGACATGCTGTCTATCCATAAGGAGGTATTTTGATCCTCTGTTTGAAAGGCAGGAAAAAAGAAATCATTGTTAATTTTCAAACAATTCCATTTGTCAAGTGAATAAGCTCCTGAATATTAAAGAATTAATTAAAAACGAATACTTCACACTACTACTCTTCCCGTTTCTCTTACCTTTCAAAAATACGAACAATATTAACAACAAATTCAAGCTCTGTAATTTAACCATTTCTGCAGGTCAGAGCGCGAGAGTGGTTGAAAGAATGTATAAATAGCAAACAAATAGTCTTGCAACTGGCTCCCCAAATACTTAGCAAGTGTGTCTGAGGAGGGATTGGGAGTTTATAGTACGTTCACGGAGCTCCCAGGAAATAGTTAATACATCATGAATACTAAATAAGCAGTTGCAAGCGACCATACGAATTATGGTGATACTCATTGTTATAGAACTTTTACTGTTCAATTTCATTATTTCTGTAATATTAGCTAATGAAGCATCAAAGGTGCAGTCTGGAGAGACTAGCAAACCCTAAGCACTACAATGCATTCACTACCTATTAGAAAGACCAGTGGGGCGGCATAGCATAAATATGTCTATATATAGCTCGTGCAGCAATCGATACGTAGCTTGCACAGTCGAAATGTAGTTCGTGCGATGAAACAAGCTCTGGCCTCACCTTAAATGCGAGCTAGCGAACCAATTTAGTGCTAAGTGTTCGTCCATTATGAAACAGACTTGAAATTCGGTCTCTGTAAGAGAAGCTAAAGCTTATGATCGTGAGGCCAAAGCACTGTTAAATAACGTCTCACGAGGTGTTTACCAGGAGGCGCTGTCTGGACACCCCACTTTGAGTCCTTATAACTTCCATACTAATACATACTATACCAAGCGAGTGTATGTAACAATAGCTTATATCCTTTAGTTTCTTCATTTCAAAAAAATATCCTTTAATAATGACTACCTATGGAGACAATATAAAGCTTTTAACACCAAAACTAAGTTATCTAAACACCCCATTTTTAACAGTGAAGGTAACTACTTTTTTAAAAATAAATTGAAACAAAAAATTGAGAGGACTTTCTGTCCAGTGCAACATTTCATACCTTCTAATATAAGCTATATAATATAGAAACAATGAATTATTCACTTAATTTAACTCTAATTTAAAGAAGAAATATAATTACATGTTCAGCATGTGCAGCTAAAGTTACTCTCTCAATTACAAGACACAAATACTGTTCCAACTGTCTACACAAGTTCTGATTATAAGTTATATGTGATTTTGAAAGTCCAAGTATTTGGTTTGTAAGTCCCAATATAGTCTCTCAGATGTGGAGAGATCACTTCCTAGTTTCATGGCTTCAGGAAATTCTGCCTTGTCCTTCTGTGACCAATGCAGCAACTTGGAATTAGACACAGACAATAGTGTAGATACTTCAATAAAATTAGGGCGTCCATCTATTTTAGGACTCCTAAAAGTGTAGGACAAAAATTACATTAACTAATAACGTATTTTGGAGTTGTTTCCATTAATAAAACTAGAGAAATTGTATGTCCTTCTAATGTCAAAGTTATCAGACATCATTTAAATTGAGGCTTACCAGCATAGCATCATAATTTCATACACAGCACGAGGACAACCAGGTGGAGGAGGCAGCCGGTAACCTGATTCTATCATTTGCAGCACCTATTTGAAATATCCAAGTAATAATTTTATTATGGATGAATTTCTTATCTTCTCAGTTGTTCTCACCTTATTATTATCTACTCCGGCATATGGTCGACATCCAATACTCCATATTTCATACATCACTATGCCAAGACTCCACACATCACTGGCTGTAGAATATTTCCTATAGCTAATAGCCTATTCATAATGAAAACAATGTAATTTAATTGCTTCAGAACATACAATGGTTGAGTTGGTGTGTTAATGACTTGTACTACTATAAATAATAAGCTATATAAATAAGTAGCTAGTCATGATGAAAGTTAGTGTTGTCCTTCAGTACATTTGCTAGGTGGAGACAAAGCCATCAAACGTTCAAGTACTCAAGTCTACAATGCTACATGTTTTTAACCAATAAGTCATCACATGTGGTACTAATATGACACATGGACAATTAGCTTAATTTTATACAACCCTGAGTAGAAAATGGATCTAGCACTAAAACAGGGAGGGGATGAATTATGTTTAGGTTATAACTTCAGAATATTATTGATTGATTATAAATGATTTACATTGATACATCATGATAATATTTTTAACAACTTATCTGGATGAGGATGCTGGCCCCATCTTGGCCACCCCCTTCCTGAATAGTCATCAATTATTAATTTTGTAGCCAAAATTTTATCTGCATACCATATCCCACTAATAAAAATATCCTTAACTTGCCTCAGGGGCTGTCCACTTGACAGGTATCATTCCTCCATTAGAAATATAATAATTTTCATCTACTAAATCTCGTGCCATACCAAAATCTGCAATCTAATAACAGCATTATGTATTTTATTTCTCAATTGTTATATTATTCTTCACTCTATAGTGCTGTTTTAGCTAACTAGAACTAAAACTAAAACTTTAATTTTCGGGTATTTTACTGCTGGTAAGAGAAAGTAAGAGAAAACTAAAAGTAAGCTGTATAGAACCTAAAACACTGAAACTAAATACTTTAGAAGACAGAAAATTCATTTAAAACCAAAACTACCAGTACATTTGTTGTCCATACTAAAACTAAGCAATATTATTTTATTGATAACCAATTCATTTTGAATTTTACCAAGATATAAGTAAGCATATCTTCAGCTCTATAAAAAAAAATACAGTGCTTTATTTAATACCCAAGATTTCATAGAAATATTAGGAAGAAAGTGCATGAGCTGCATTCTTAAATGTAGAGGTCTGAGTATAAAAAGAAGAATCCCAGCATGCCCTTTGACCTCTAGCTCCTTTTATTCAAATTCAAAGAGTAGCCAAGAAAAATAGCTCACTAGTCTTTCAATTCGATCCGCACCTTGTTTAAATGAGTACCCCAACTTACAAACAATCCTTTTTGCAAGTGATATATTAGATTAAGCAAGTCTAACTTCTATCAATGCCATGTGTGTATACCAAAGTAATTATTTATTGAAGATAAGCTCAGAATAGTATCTAGCAGTACTCTGACAGGGCTCAACTGGTGTCGTACGAGTCCCCCTTTTTTCAGAATGAGCCCTCATTTCTGGTTAATGTATTACTTACCTGTAACTGGAAATAAAATTATTCCAGCAATCACTTTTGTTCATCGTTGTTTATCTTTGTACTCCATCAATAAATGTGATCTTGTTTTGAACACACTTCTACTTATTGATATGCTGAGTCCGAATTTTTTACTACTTGTGTCCTTATACAATGGCAGACCAAGTTCATAGTATACCAAATTTAATGTGGAACAAGCCCAGCATTTATTAATTCTGAACAGAATTTAGTGGTTGTTGCTTATTTAATTTTTGTTTTCTTCATGGTTGAATTTGACAATTATATAAATCTACTTTCATCACTAGCTAAATGTCTTTGTACTTCCATATTTTTGCATGAATTTAGTCTCTTTTTTTTTTAATTAAGTGTACTTATTCACTAAGGTTAGCAAATTATGCTTGCATGATTTTGAGGGTAATAAGTGATTTCATTTATACTAGCATATGCTAGCATACTTAGTGTAATTATGAGCATAATGAGGTAGGTAGCTAGGTTTTGGGGGGAAAAATCATTATTTATTGTACTGTGACAATAGCAATTTGATGTAGTCTTCCAGAGACTGGCTTTCGGACTTTTTTTAATGAATCTTTGTGTTTACTAAATACCCTCTATGTTGGTAATTCTACTTGAACATTCCACTATCACTTTCTGTGGAAGTAAAATACTTTCAGATCCAGCACTGTTACCCATCAGGACGCAGATCAACAACTTATATATAAACGGTGGCCATATCAGGATTTAGATTAGTGATGTGTACAGGGATGGATTCTTATAGTTGTAAATATGGTTGAAGTGACCTTTGAATGCTGTCCACGACCATGTTTCAAGTAGATTAATTACTAAAATGATTAGCATTGCTAGCATAGCAAAAAAAATGTGCATAATTTGCCAACCCTCATTGACTCACCTTCTTTATTCTAGACATAAATACCTTTGTAAATTGGTATTGCTCTTAGTTTTAAATTTTTCCTTTCTGATTTCAGCAGTTCAGTCACGATATAGCTAATGCTAATTATTGTGTGAAATGAATATTAGAATATAGTTTTATAGGAAATACAATATAGCCAACATTTTTCCATAAGTAGCTAGCTATAGCCGTTTCACCCCTTAACAAATGCTAGATCTTCCCCTACCTGTGCTGCTGAATTTAGCTGTGTTGATGGCAAACAGTACTATTCTTCTTTCTCTAATTATAGCCTGTCATTTGTTGTTGTTTTTAATTGTTGTTTTTGTTTTCCCTTCTGTAAGGTGCTCATGACTTGTTTCTTACAAGTCATTGTGACTAGTCATTGTGACATTATTTATCAGTTTTTGTGCACCATTTACAACATAATTGTGAAATATGTCCCCACCTATGCCCTATTATACATGACCTCCAACGACCTCCTTGAGTCTCATTATTGAAGAGTTTAAAAAACACACAAGTTAATTAAAATCAAGTCAAATACTAAGTCAATTGCTAGTAAAATTTAAAAAAATTTACATGATTATTAAGAAATACCGGGAACACTAGCTAAATCTTCAGGTAGCATTAGCAATGCCTAAAATCTCTAAACAACACTGCTGAACTCACTTTGCATATCCTGTCATCTGACACTAGAATGTTCCTAGCTGCCAGGTCTCTGTGGACAAAAGCTTTGCTAGATAGGTACACCATGCCTGAGGCTACTTGGCGGCAGTAACTGAGTAATTCATGGCCATCTATCTCAGGACTCACTCCTCCATCATCAGTCCTCATCAACAGTAAGTAGTGCCTGAGATCACCTTTCTTTAGCATTTCCAAGACAACCATTGCCTATTGTAGCATTTTATTTTTAAAGGTTGACTTTCTTTATATTTTTAATACTTACTGGTTCTCCATCAGTGATGGCTCCATGCATGGTAACTACATTGGGATGTTTGAACTGGCCCATAATGGCTGCTTCTTGTAGAAACTTTAACCTGCTATCTTCATCTGAGCCATTCTTTAATGTTTTTACTGCAACTTCTAAATTGTCTTCACTGCGTGTCCAGACTCCTTCAAATACCTCACCAAACTGACCAGAACCAATTAAATTTTTGAGACTAAAAAATAAACAACTAATTGAAACATGTAGCACAATTCAATTTAATCACTTTCACATAAAGTAACTATTAGACGGCTCTCCTGAAATGGCTTAATCTTATACTTCATTTCTTTTATGATTCACAATGATCACTATAATTACAAATTACGTTCTTTCTCATTGTGATGGTGGCTGGTTATCTGTGAGTTCGTAAGCTGAACAATGGTTGTACAACATTAATCTGCATCAAGTATGAATTTTTGAATTAAGCTTGAAATACATTGTATAACTATTTTCTTCAACTGGCCCAAATTAAGTTAAAGTTCTTGTCAAAAGCTAAAATACTGGGCATGCAACCTTGCAAAAATTACTGGTAGCTTTTACAGGGGCAAGAATTTTTTTTATCTTATTTCGTTTAATTAGCAAGTTAGACTCAAAGGTGTGATTGATGTGTAGCTGTACCATACAGGGATTGTTATGAGGCTACACAACAACGGTAAACATGGCACTGTTTCATGAAATATGTGAAGTAAGATCAGTAAGGAAAGGATGATGATAAATTGGCAAAATCTGAAGGACAGCGATAAATTGGTATAAAAAAAAAGGACTTCAGACCAGTCAACTATTGTATTGGGAAATGTACTTCAAGTTAAGTCAAAAAAATGAAAATTAACATAAGCTATTGCCAAACAAATGGCTATCAGGAGCAAATATGGCTGACTGGCGAGAATCATGCGCACTGATAACTTGCCTGATATTTTCTCTACGAACAGCATCAATCAAAATGTTTTCCAGTTGAGCATACAAAGTATTCATATCACCTGCTGGTGTTATATAAACTGCCTCAGGCTGGGATAAAATATTTTAAAAAACAAATCGTAAGAAAGTACCCGATATCTGTCATGAAAATACTCATGCACATCTTTTAAACATAATTATACATCATGACAACCCCTCACTCATAATTCAGAGACATTGCTTTTATTGGGACATCCCATGACTGTCCTCTTGTTTGTGCTGCAGCATTAAGACTGGCAGTTTACCAAACACTACATATTATGTAATACTGTAAAATACCATTAACTGTTTTATGATTGAACAATATATATGGCAATACTACAGCAGTATCTTTTAACTCCACTATGTTTCCTTTATTCTACTTCTAATTAGTCACTATGTACATGCCTAAAATACCCACAGATCATGTTTCTATTACATCATTTATGCTTTCAACCACAAGAAGGCTACAGTGTCATGAAGGCTAGCAAAATGGTGAGTACTAACCACTAAGAATCATTCCTAGTATTGAGTAGCTACCATATTTAAAGCAATACCTCAGTAAAATGTTCTTCTTGGACCTCTGGATCCAGAGTAAAATAATAAGCCTACAAACAAAGTGATTAATTAACTGTGACTTAACTGAGCATTTGTAATACCAGAGTTATGCAAAACATATGCAGTATTGCGAACATTTAAAATATTGGCTTTAGGAGTATGAGATTATATCACACATGATTATTACTGATATCATGTTATAAATATCTTTATTTAATACTTAACAAATTAACAACTAGAATGATTACTTCCTTTGATTTAATTGTTTCATATCTACTCTGTACTTTTAATACCATTATACCTCATTCTTTGTTATGTCCTCTCTCGTGACCTCATCTGAAGCAACAATATGTGGACCAATTTCTGCATAATCATGCCTCTGTAGTTCAAGGTTGTTACTTAGTTCAGCATTTTCTGCAAAAACTAAAATAGAATAATGATAAAGTGGTTGATTTATACAATTAACATGGTATTATAGGACCTGCCCACATGAGATACTTGTACAGCTTGTAATACACAGAAACTACATTCTGTCTAATAATCACTGCTATAATACACATATATAAATATTTTAGACAGCTCTCGCCAGTTCTACTTTTTATTTACACTAGCGGGTGACTGGACATAGAGATATCTGGACCGATCTCTAAATAAGGAATGTGTTTGATGGCAGCCTATCTAACTATGAGGGTATATCTGTATCCGTCACCCAATATCATAGTTAATAAGTACACAAAGTATAACAAATAATTACTCATTAACGATTATTATGATATACAGCATAAGTTGCAAGAGCAAACACAGTCTTACCAACATTCTGTGCCGTAACATTAGATCTCAGAGTGACTATTTTAATTCGATACCAGAAAAAGCCAATAACAGTAATCAACAGACTTAAGACAATTACGATCATGATTACTGCTATTACTATTATAATTGTATTTCCATTAGCATCCTTTGGCACCATTTCTTTTGTGAATGTACCCTGAGTTACAGATTGCGTTACAGAATATGAGTATTCTGATGTACTTGGAGCTGACATTTGGATATCCTGTGATCCTGGAGTCATTGAAGATAGAACATGAGGACTTGTGTGTATTGATGACACATCAGAATATGAAATATGAGGACTTGGGTGTATTGATGATACATCAGAATATGAAACATGAGGACTTGGGTGTATTGATGATACATCAGAATATGAAATATGAGGACTTGGGTGTATTGATGGTACATCAGAATATGAAATATGAGGACTTGGGTGTATTGATGGTACATCAGAATATGAAATATGAGGACTTGGGTGTATTGATGGTACATCAGAATATGAAATATGGGGACTTGTGTGTATTGATGATACATCAGAATATGAAATATGAGGACTTGGGTGTATTGATGGTACATCAGAATATGAAATATGAGGACTTGGGTGTATTGATGATACATCAGAATATGAAATATGGGGACTTGGGTGTATTGATGGTACATCAGAATATGAAATATGAGGACTTGTGTGTGTTGATGAATGTAGCAACTGAATTTGACTTAGAGTCACCATAATGGAGGATGAACTATGTACTGTATATGAAGAAGTAGAAGGCAAGTTATTGAGTATAGCCAAGGTTGACTCATAAAATTCACTTGGATTTAGACTTGCGGTATCTAAAGGAGACACTGCAATATGTATTTGATTTATAGATAAATAAAGCATATGAGATAAAAAGTAAATACAATATATTCTGCTATACCAGCTATCTAAATTGAACAAAAAAAAAAGCTAATTTTTTCAATAATCTATGAATGGAATCAAGTGCATTGAAGTGAGACACTATAACACAGGTGTTCAAATTCTAATCAGTATTATATATAATTATACATATATACTATATAGTGTGGGTTAATGTAACATCATATAAATTTATTTATTAACAACTCAAAATACAAGTTGTTCATCCTGACTCCCCACTGCAATGCATTGGCAACAATGAATTGCATCATTTTGAGATAAAGTTAACTTCATATGTACGCATAGAATGTTAATTTTTATCTACACTACACACAGTAGTCATTCCTTGTGCTTCTTTTCACCTCACTTAGTTGTTTGGCCTTAGTAAATTCTTCTGTCTATTACCGTCATCTGTCTGTAATTCTCTGCAATTTTTTTATCCCCCTTCATTTTTCCCTAACGAGGAAGTCACATTAAGTTCCAATACCTAAAACTAGGCCTGAGTACATAAGATCACCTTTTTAACTAACTACTTCTTCATGTTCTGGTGCAGGGAATGTTCAAACTTGCATACTTATACAAAATTGTCAGACTTACATTTAAATCTTACAAATGCAAGGCTTTGCTCCTGGTGAATGTTTCCATTCAAATCCATAGAGTAAGAAAATGGAATACTAGTATTTTTAAACAACTGAAGTATGGTTACATTTGATCTACCAGTGTTTATGATGACTGTTAAGTTGTTCCCTGGAAATAGCAGAAATTGATTGCCAAGAAACATAATACCACAGCAGTATTTAATGCCTTGATCATTCCGACAAGACATGTTCGATACTTGGAACTGATAGCTTGATGTACTGACATTCACTGACATTTCTATACCTGTCGCATTATTTATGATAGTGAGGGTGAAAACTTGCAGTGATACATTGGATGCAGTTTGAGGAGTATACTTAAAGCAATACTGAATTTGTGTTACCCTTCCAGTGCAGTTAGCTCGATCATTAAGGACAGGGTATACATAGCGTACACCTGGCAAGCTGTCTTTCCAGAACGAGCTATTTTGATCCTCTTGTTGAAAGGCAGGAAAAAATAAATCACTGCCATTTTCCCAACATCTCCATTTATCAAATAAGTATGCTCCTGAATATACAAAAATAAAAATCGATACTTTGTAACTCTAATTTCTTGCTTCTCTTACCTTTTAAAAGTGAGAAAAATATTAGTTGCAGCTGTAGGCACTGTAAACTGACCATAACTGCAGGTCAGCACAACTCACTGAAGGAACACTGAAGGAAGTTATATATTCCGATGATTCCCCAGAGTCGTGGAGGATGGGGGGAGGGAAGTGGGTGGGGTGGGAGTACGTCCGCTAATAAACACCGAGGAAAAAGTACTAATACAGATCACTTTATATTTTTTTAAGTGTCGTTACTGAAACGATCGATCCATGTTAAACAGTTGTTGTAGTTTTTCTAGTCTGGCGGAGCCATGTCCAGGTTAGCGCGCGGAGGGTCTGAGAACATTGCCATAGGAAATTTGTTGTAAAGTTGCGGAAATGGTCAGTGCCCCACCTCCCTCACTTCCACCGCAATGGCGATGCAGATTGATTCTTCGTCGATCTTTTTTTTTTAAGTTTCTGGTAGCTTTACTGGGCTAGATAAGTTGAAAGAGTTGCTGGTGGAGGTGATCAGACCTTTAGTGGCAGGTAGAGACGTATTTAGAAATTTACCAATGGAATACAGCAAAAACCTCCTGTGCTTTGTGCGAGTGTCTCCCTTTCCTTTACACTTAACTAGCCACGGCTGCTAAACTTGTGAAGGGGTGGCTGACACGCACAGGAATTTCTATTTGTGGTTGAGGAAGGCCATTCCCCCGATAATTTTGCTAACGGTAATTGACCGCAGCAATAAATATGCGTCAGAACAAATTTGGTATGGCTATGTCCACAGAACCGTTCCCGGCGTAGCGGGTAGGTAAAGGGTCTAGCTACGCTAAACTTGCACTTTTCCAGGTAACGATTGATGAAGAGTCTTGTTACGCCAGCCAGGTCCAAGTGGCTATAGTGCCTGGTACCAGTTTGTAAGGGTGTAGCTAAACGCACATTACTACCATTGATATGTAATTGGTGACTTCATTTTAATTAACTATTAAACTTTCATTGACAAAAAAAAATCTATTACACAAAAACAATAATAATGCTTCTTTTAGAGTAAGTAGCACTACATCACATTATAAGCACAAATTTCAGCAAAATATCAATTTCTTTTACTACTAATCTCTCCTAAATGGCTTTGTCTATTCTATACCAAAATCGTCTATTTTTGGAATATCAAAAAGTACCAATATTAGCTTTCTACCTCCTTGTAGACCCAAAAATTATATATAGCCGCAAATCCTTCATCCCTTCTTTGAATCCTATTTTATTTCGACCTCCACCGATTCCTTCGTCCACAACAGCTTCCACTTGCAGCTGACACTTGAGTATAATTGCTTTGTGCTATGGTAAATAAACACTATTTTCAGTGTCCCATTAGTTTCTCTTAGTCTCTTTAGTCTCTTCATTAATCACTTTAGTCTCATCTAGTCCCTTTAGCCTCTTCTAAGTCTCTTTAGTCTCTTCTAGTCTCTTTAGTCTCGTTAGTCTCTTAAGTCTCTTTAGTCTCTTCTAATCTCTTCTAATCTCTTCTAGTCTCTTTAGTCTCTTTGGTCTCTTAAGTCTCTTTAGTCTCTTCTAGTCTCTAGTCTCTTCTAGTCTCTCCAGTCTCTTTTGTCTCTCCTAGTCTCTTCTATTCTCTATAGTCTCTTCTAGTCTCTTTTGTCCGTTAAGTCTCTCTTAGTCACTTTAGCCTCTTCTAAGTCTCTTTAGTCTCTTCTAGTCTCTTCTAGTTTCTTGTTGCTTTTTCTTATCCTTTGCAGTCCTGTTGTATTCTAGTTGTTATAGCTTTTGCAGTCACTTTTATTCTGTTATAATATCATACAATAAGTCTATAGCTAGTGCCTTAGCGCTCAGATTAATGAGAGACCAAGAAGAAACAAAAGAGACTAGAATAAACTAAAGTGATTTTATGAAACTAAAGTGACTAGAAGTGACTAAGGAGACTAAAGAGACCAAAAGTAGACCGAAGAGACTTGAAGAGACTAATTTAAGAAAGATATTTCTCATGATTTTAGGCGCTGATTTAATTTAGCTACTGTTCTTTCTTGAGGAATCGTAAATCATAATTTTCTTGACGTTTTTGTTAATATAAGTCATAAAAAAACAATTACTATGGCTTGTCTACATATTATTGTTATATTATTTTAGTCTATTTAAATGTATTTGTCTTCCAGTGTTTTCACAGGATTGTTAGATGCTAAGCAGTCCTGTCCACAACCACCCATTCCAGAAAGTGTATTTACTCCTTCTGGATTCAATTCATGTATACAGCCAAGGTCATCATATAATTCTTGAAGAACTAAGGAAGAGAGCTTACAATAAGATAGGAATGAACTGTTTTAAACTCTAAGCAAAAACTTTACCCAATAGTAATCCTATATATACATCTTACTTGAATCTGTCACAGACCTTTACCTCACAGAAAGTTAATGGAGGATCAAGTCCTTGTGTCATACTGAGAGGCGTGCTTTTTGTCTACCGTTATGCTGGAAAGGAGTATGGTGGCAATAATGAGTTCGAAACTCTCCGTCTCAGATCTCTCGGGTCAGGGTTTTCTGAATTCCACAAAGCTTACGTGCACTGCACTCACTCACACCAACTACGATGATGATCATAATAAACAATAATAATAATTATTATTATTATGTAAAACAACTTATGTTTTAATGTTTAGAACTTTTCTGAGCATGTATGCACATCATCTTGTTGCAAAGAGGTGAACTCCAAAGTTGTGTGCAAAGAGAGATTTGTTCTGCGTGAGGTGATGGCTCCTTGTCAACTCTTAGTATTATCTATAATGCAAAAGACTTGATATTTACTTTATTGTGCTGAGTCACAACTTTTACTTATTGTAATTTGAATAATTTTGTTTTGTTGTCGCCACATGACTAGTTTCGAAGCACCATTGAAATGTTCAAAGGGCACACAATGCAGATGCTTTTCTGAGCAAAGCAATCAGGGCCTCAAATACATGGTGGAAGTAAGTAATAAATTATAGTAACAACAACCTTCATTAAAACTTATTTACCTTATTATTATTTCAATTGTGCAAGACTTGTTTGCGCAAACCAGAACAAAGATTTGGAAGGTAAGAATCGTCTGTCGATAAAACTTCGTTAGCGTCCGCATGCGTGTATCGGCAGTCACTACCTATAAAAGCAGAGAGCGTACTTAGAAACTTCGCAGTACGACGACGCTTTTCTTGTAGTTGTTGTTTCTCACATTCCTTATGGTAATTCAGTACTGTACACTTATTTATTGAGGTGAGCTTGAAATACAGTTAATGATGACTATTTTAGACAAAGAAGTAATGAAAACGTTAAACAATGTATATTATTATAGCTGTGTAAAAGTGACCTTATCATTGTACATGTTTAATATTTTTAGGGAAAACTGACGATCAACAATAAAAAACACAAAACGAATTGACCGCTGTGTGCTAAATAGTAGTCTCGCTTGGCGTAGAGTCTGGTTATGCGAGACCACGTTTCTATAGTAGCCTAGTGCATTATTATCCTCCTGCTGATTGATTTGATAAAACGTAAGCTCCGCCAGATTATTGCCACCGTGGTGACCACCGAGAATTTACTGGCAAGCTTATTTCACCACCACTTCGCAAACCTTGCTCCTTACCGCAGGTATAACAATTGAATACCCTGTACCAGAAATGACCCCAGAAGTCTAGCAAGGTGTTTAATTTTATATTACCTGTGGTAAGACAAAGTCTGTGAAGCTGGTGTATATTATGGACAACCACCTTTTACCCAATCTGTCTGTGACGAATCTTTATTACTACAGAGACCCCTTTTTTTTTTTCATTTATGCTATCGAATGACTTTTATTTGACATTACCAAATGCCCAATTTCTGCCAGTTGTATTGCCTTATAAAGAAGATGAACATGGTTGTAAAGAATCTGTGCAGTTGTGTATAGAGGAACTTGAAATTCCAATCTAACTAGACTAATACTTGGTAGCACTTTCTAAAAGTTCTTTTTTTTTTCTAGCTAGTTGGTAAAAGTTAGCATATCATGCAGAGGTACTTTTGCAATAGAAATAACCAAAAATAAGATTTGCATTCTTAACTTTAAAATATAATCTAGTTGAATGAATTAACTGTGTTCAAAATATCATAAGGTGTTAATGTTTTAGCTGTAAGTATTATCACAGCTATTTTCTTTGCTAATTTAAAATTTATAACAACTATAATTCTTGTGTGGCTAAATTATGGTTTTATTTACTTTGTTATAATTAAGTGGTCCCTTCACAAATTCAATTGCATACTCAAATTGCCTTATTATGTATTTTTTATTCCCTCCACAGAATTATTTCGTATTGCCAATAACTGGAAAATTTCTATTCTTTGACTCGCACAATGGCCCAATCTAAGATGACTGATTCACAGTTCACTAAGGATGAAAAGCCACTTTTAAAGAAGTGGGGAAACATTGTCACCAGCAGAATTTTCTCTGACAACTCCTTTGTGAATGCTAATGTAAAGAAGTCTCTTCTGCAAGTCATGAAAGCTATTCGATATTCTGAGAACCCTCAGGTGTGCATCCAACAACAAAGCATACCTGAACTGCTGTGCTACTTACCCTATCTCTTAGGCTTTGCTTGTGACACTGGATATCTCCATCAGATCCAGGTCAACATTACCAAACCAATTCTGATTGTTTCTAATACTATAGCTGATGCCTCTTGCCTTATAAAGACCATTGGCGATCCACTAGATTCTGATACTGAGATGCTCCTCAAAATCAAACAAGTTCTGACTGATAGTGAAATTGCTAAAGGTGCTCATTACCAATCCTATCTGATTACTGACACTGATTCTATTGTTCCCTTTGATCAAAACATCAAATATGATGTTATAGTGTGTACTACAGACTGTCTTCCTCATCTTTCTCACAGTGACTATTCTCTAGTCATTGGGCAAGAAGCTTGGGATCCAGCCCTGACTGGATTCAAAATTTATTGCTCTGTTGTCTTGATTACATATTCTTCTAATTCCTGCATCACTCCTCCAACATTGACCAAATGTTCAGGACCTTCCTTGGTTGATTGTGCAGATATGATTGCCAGTGGAGAGATTCCTATGCCACTACTTTTAGAGCCTCAAATACATGGAATTGAAGAAATGTTGGATCGTGTGACTGATTTCAACTGTAGTCACATTCCTATTGAAATGAACATCAGCAGAGATAAGGGACTGAAAGAGCTTGTGTATGCTCTGCCTTGCTTGCTAGGAAGTGCTGCCATTAGAAACTCTGGCTGCTTGGATCTTTCGAAGCCTGTCTTGTTCATAACTACAGATGCAGCAGCTTACACACTTGTCTCTGGAATCTTGCCTGTCATCCTACCAAGGGAGGACACAGATACAGCAACACCTGATTCCAAGGAACAATACCAGTGCTGCTTGCTAAAGAGTGAATTTGAAATATGCACTTTTTGCCAACAAGTCAATTCTTCTGAAGTCGTGCTTACTTCGACTGAATTCACACAAGTCACGAACGCCAATGAAGTAGTAACAAATAGTTTCTACAAGAACATCCCAAGCTACACTCTGTCTGCTGTTGTGATAGTGCAGACCAAATACTTGGCCAACAAGAAGGAACAAGATATAGTCTATCATTTCAGAAGAGTTACCACTATCCTCATCAGGGCAAATGCAGAGTCTGAGAAGGACAAAGAAGAAGGCGAGATAAAGGTTGTCCCAAAAATAGTGACAGTCCAGCAGTGCAGTGCTGAGCTCATTTACCCAACCCTGATGACGCATGGAAATGACATCACCGAGAGATTCCTTCTGAGCCAAAAATCCATATTGACACATTATCAGCAGGTTGGACTTGCCAACATAGTAGAGTGGCTTGGGAGTTCCAAGAGCAGTAGTGAAGTAAGCTTTGTGACCACCGCCATTGGGTTCAAATATGCAGCCATGATGCTGTGGTGCCTACCATCCATGCTAGAGTGGGCAGACAACAACCAATTGATTCCAGACAGAGCCATGAATTTGAGGATGCCTCTCTTGATCCTCTGTACAAAGAAAGAATCTGTGGATGATCTTTGGAATATAGTGCATTCCAAAAGTGCCTTTCACCAATCTTCTCTCCTCTGCTCTGTTAGCACCTGCAGTGATGGCAAGTCTTTGTCTTATCTTGCTACTGATGCAGAGTCTGCAGCTAATACTGGGAGTATAGCTGGACAGTACAAACTAGTTTTATCACACATTGGATGTCTTGATGACTTGCCCAAAGATGCCTTTTCTCAGATAATTGTGTTTAAAGAAGGAACCATATCTAGCAATGAAGTGAATGCAGTCTCAACAAAGTATGCTCAGAAGTCCAATATAATATACTTTACTGCTCATCCAGTTGGCCCTATGAAGAAGTTTGAACTTAAGAACAACTTTCTATCTAGTCTGGGTCAAAGTGATACTTCTGCTGCAGAAAAAGCAACAAGTTTGAACAAAAATGAGCTAGACACCCAGAATGCTGCATCATGTCCTATAGATGTGGAGAAGCCACTTCTCTCTCGCCAGAAATCACAAGAAGTCGAGTTCGAGGAGGAATATGAAGACATAGAGATAATAATATTACCACCAGATTCAACTCCACAGATGACAAACATTGAAAAAGCTGAGGAAGAATTGGGGGAAGAAGATGCATGCAATGTTGAGGTGCAGGAAAGCTTTGCTAAACTACTCGTGTAGAAATTCCAGCTGAGTCTATGCCTGATAAGAAAAAGAAAAAGAAATGGAGGAGAGTATTTAAGAAGAAATCAAATGTCCCAAAAACTCCTCAGCAAAATGCATGTACTCCAGAAGATCCTGTTCATACTATTACTACAATGGGTCACTCTTCAGAGCACACACTGTCGGACATTGATAGCCCTCAACAGAAGAAGACATCCAGGTGGTCCAAATGCAAGAAACTTTTTCGCAACATCTCGTCCAAGAACCAAAAAAGAAGAAAGTGCAGAAGTCCATCAAATAATTGCTCTACCAGTGGATCACATGAGATGGCAGAAGATATTGGTACTGAGAATCACAGCACTGGATTGTTCATGTGCTGGAGAAGGAGGAGCTCAAACAACAAAAGAAGGACTAAATCCAGTTCAGATTCTTGTGAGGGACCAGAGAGTACCAATAGAGGCAGTGGTTCGATGACTTGGACAGATCCAGTTGCATATATCTCTAACAGTAAACAAAAAATAGAAATGATGTGCCCAGAAGATATTCCAGAAGATATACCAGAAGAAGTTCAGGAGGATGCTTTATCATTTGCATCAGTAGCCTTATCAGACGCATCTTCCTTGGACATTCTAAGCCTCCTAGAGGGAGATACCTCAGATAATAATAACACCTCTCCTATCAGAAATCCTCTAGACACAAAAGGAGATGCGGTCAAGATGGAGTCAGTATCTGAACATGACCTTCGTGGTGTACAATGTGTCAGTGTGTTATCCCGAGAGAGTGAACTATCCCATCCTATTGCCATTTATGATGATGTAGTTAACAAGGCAAAGATTATAGACATCAAATATTCCAAATTGAAAACAATCACCGAAACCTAACTTACTGTGTTCACAATTCTATGCACCTTTTAGAGTAAGTCGTAACTATGGCATTTGTTATTATTTACACTAATTAGTTAATAATAACAATAAACGCCGATTAGTTCGACATAAGCTCTTCAGTTACATAATTATTTGTACTCCAATCATCAATTTTCAAATAAATTTATTTCGCACATGCTACTATTTTGCCAGAATTAGTCAGTTGTTTTTTTTTCCTGGTATCTTAAACAGAACATGCTATTTGCAATTAAATGGCTCAGTTCAAAAGTAGTGAATGATACAATTTGTATTCTGTTAGATATCACAAAAACAAAGTGCATAGCTGAAAGTGTAATTTATAACATCAAGAAATACTTTAGGGTATATAACCTGTTTTGGTACCTATTTTATATTGATACTTTATGGGAAAATGCTGTATTATTATCTTATTTGCAGGCTAATTTGGCTCAAGAAACATTTTCTTATATTTATCATGTTAATCATAATATTATAGCTGTTATATTTATCACCTTGAAAAACACAAAATGGCATCATTCATTCTAATGTGTATTTGGAAGTATATGAATTAAACATGCCAACCAAATTTGTTATTAGAAGATCGAATACGTTCATTATTGTAATACTTGAAAGAGAGTCAAAATTCCATTTGAAGAGATAACCATCACTTGATTGCATTTGTTTTGTAAAGAGCAATAAAGAATTAACTAGCTACACATGACAATAATAATGTACCTATTAATTTACTAACTATAGTCACAACAAATGAATCTGCAACGATGAACGAAATAAGAGTAGATTAACTGTTTTGTTGAAGACACAGAAAATTGAGCCGGATAGTACATGTGGATAACTTCTGTTACTGAAGTAGCTATGTAAATAATCCGGCCAGCCATTCCTTAGTTGCAATAGCTAACTCAGTAACTGGATGTGGTATAAATGTTAGCTATTAATTATAATACAAATGCTCTTCAGTTTGCTGGCCTTGATTAAAAAGAAATGCTCTACTAGTAAGTATTTTGTACAAGTATAATGCTAGGATTGGGAGGGCAAAAAGTAAGACATTGTCAATGTTGTCAAGGGTGTCAGACAAACTGCCATTGTAACAAACATAAAATAAATACAGATTAATACCATAAGATGTGGGTAAGTAGCTTACGTGTTACCAAAAATCATTCCTTGTGTCTTACAGCAAGTGGCTGCCAGATTTGGCCTAAAAATTTTGGAATTATTCTTTCTTTTTCAAAAAAATCCTTTATTGTTCCAAAAAAATTGCATATTATTCCATAAAATTCTCAAATTATTCTAATTATAAGTAAATGTCCTATAGCCTATTATTGCATACAAGTTGAGGTGTCATAAAATGAGTGATTAAGTTACTACCATTGCATTAAATCATTATGAAAGATAATCTTCCAGTGAAAACCTTTGTGACTCATCAGTAACCGTTTATGAAATGGTAAAATGCATTTCTCTGCTGCTGAAGATGTTCGGATAAACAGGAACATTAGCAAATGTTTGATGTGGTAGGTCTTTTGCATGCCTTTTCCGCTACACAACTAACTTTGACCTTAGTGGAACAAATATTATATTCAACTGCTGCACAATGATTCAAGTTTCAATTGGTTGAGAATGTGAGTATTCAGGAAACAAAACGAGGAGGTTATTAAGATCACTGACTGTTGGTTGCAATTCCACTAGCTGGTTTACTCTCCAAACCATGTCCAAATTTAAGACTTAAACTGCTGCCTCTAAATCTTTAACACTGAATATCAAGTGCTTGCTTCTCGCTTGTTTTGGGGTAGTTTGTAAGTTGATTAGTAAGGGATGCCACACCTTCAGTAGCTAAGGTGATTGTTCTTACTCTTAAATGCCTTATTCCACATGCAATTAGAAACTATTAGCTATTCCAGAAAAATTTGCTAGCACAATCTGGCCGGGCCAACTCACAACATAACAAATTAATCTCCTTACTAAAGCAAGAAAAGTAAATTTCTGATGATTGTATCCATTACCTAATTTTACAGTGACATATGTTGTGTTTTAATGGGTTCAAATTTACTTTAAATGTTAAGATTAATCTTGAAACAAGAACACAACAACACATTCACATAATCACTGAATATGCTAGACTGACTGGAATGAAAAGTTCTAGAACAATAGCATGCTGTAGTTCTGGGTATGAATAGAGGTGAAAACAACAACAATTATCACATTACGGTAACACGTCATTAGAACTGAATAAGGTGTGAAGTGATATCAATTAATTAAAGGTAAATGTGTCTGGAGTAGAATACACTACATTTCCTCCTTATGTAAACGAAATGCAGGGGTTAGGAAAAACCATAATATTCTGGTCGATGACGATTATGGGTAGGATATTTCTTTACTTTTCCTGAACTAGCACTGGTAGGAGTTGGTAATGTTCCACGTACAGAATCATCTGGTTTGGCTGGAGTTGCTACAACTATTGGAATTTCTTCTTGTTTATCAGGATCTGTTCCACATTCTTCTCCCGCAGCTTCTTGTGGCTCTCCTGTAGTCTCATCTAGTTCATAAGAGACATCCAGGTCCATCACACAATCGTTATTTCCAGATTTTGGACCCTTTCCATATAGCTTGTCGATATGTCTACGCCATACTCCTTTCTCTGTCTCAATTTTATATGACAGAGAATGAAGCACATTCAGGGACCCAGCTGTCTTATATTTTTTGCCACTGATCTAAAGAGTTAGCTTGGAATTCTTATGTGCATCCAAGTAAGTTTCAATATTTTAAGAATCCACATCAACTTCGGTTATTTCTATCTTTAGTGGAAGATTAAGAGAATGAAAAAGTTAGATTGTCTGCCAAAAAAAAATTGTATATTTTTGCTCAGTTAAATTTTACTTAAATTGTTTCAGTTGTTTCAAATATAAATCACGTTAATTACTACAAAAATTTAAACAAAAATATTTTTTTATTATATTTAAATGACAGCACTAAATGGATGTATCAAATTGCCCAGTATGAGGAGTACTAAAATAGGTGTGGCTGAATGCAGATTTTCTGTCTGATGGCTTGAAACTTCCATATTCAGCTTTAATTTGTTGCTTGTACTTTGTGGACGCCCTCTCTTTCCTTTTGGTGCAATGAAATATAATAAAGTAGCCAATGATTATTCCAAACTTACCAATTGTGGTAATAATTAAATATAAAGCATCCAACAAAAACCTATAATAGCTAACTATGTTACTAAAATTAAGAATTTGGGATAGTAAAATTATTAAAACAAAGAAAACAACAAGAGAAATTGAAAAAACAAAGAGATTTCGCATGGCTTCTTTTGCACGCATAAGTTTGGCCGACATAATACAATAAACTGAAGTTACTCCAACAAAGAAACAAGCAACACAAATAGCAGTAATTAATATTTTCTCAGTTTTTATTCGAATGCACTAGTCTTATTAAATAAAACAAATAGACGTTTCGACCACTCTACAGTGGCCATCATCAGTGTAATGGTAATATTTGATACAAAAAAGAATGACCTTAGGATGTAAATGCTGTGTTACTTTAATAACATGTTTATTTTTGACTTGTCCCTAGGGCTTAGGTGATAAGGGCATTGTACACTTCAGGCAGTGGTCCATTTTCCCTGTTGATTGTGTTGCTGGTCTTTTTAATATACCAAGATTCAAGCAAACACCTCTGGGTCCAGTTCTGCTGACAGTCTATAACTTTCACATTGCTCCAATCAATCTGATGGTTCCTTCTTATTGCATGCTCTGCCACAGCTGAAGTGTTGTATATGGCATCAAAGGAAGTCAAGGCTCTTTGGTGCTCCTTCACTCTGTGCTGCAGTGTGCGTCCTGTCTGGCCAATATATACCTCTTTGCAGGTACCACAAGTGATTTTGTAGACAACGCCATTCCTTTGATTTATCTGGATGGGAGTTTTCGGATGTACAAGTAGTTGCCTGAGAGTTTTGTGAGGTCTGAAGCAGGTTCTTATATTAAGAGGAGTCAATATCCTTCTGATACTCTCAGATACATTTCTTATATATGGGAGTACTACGGTTGCAACTGGTTGTCTGTCCTCCATAATGCTATTCCTTGCACTATTTGTGCTCATCTTTTTAGATATTCTTTCTATCATCTTTAGTGGATAGCCATTTTGTCTCAAAGCTTGAGTGACATGTTCTTCCTCTTTGACTCTATCTAGATGGAAACTGCAGATCTTTTTTGCCCTATGGAAGAGTGTAGTAGCCACAGCTCTCTTGTGTTCCATGGGGTGATGAGAATCAAAGGACAAATACTTGTCTGTCTGTGTTGGCTTTCTGTAGACAGTGGTGCTGAGACTACCATCTTCATGGTGGTGAATCGTAGTGTCCAGGAAGGATAATTGCTTTTTTGATTCCAGTTCCATTGTGAACTTTATGGATGGCTCTATGGAATCTATATGTTGTTTGAAGTCATCAATGTTATTCCTCTCAAGTGCTGCACAGATATCGTCAACATACCTCTTCCAAAATAATGGGGGAGAGTGATAGGTTCTTAGTGCTCTTTCCTCTACATCTTCCATTACTAGATCTGCCACTACTACGGAAACTGGTGACCCCATCGCAGTTCCAAATGTCTGCTGGTAAAACTCATTGTCATATGCCAGATATGCTGCATTAAGACATAGAAGGAGTAGTTGTTTTATTTGGTCTGGGGATAGCATAGTTCTATCTCCTAGTGTAGGATCCTCCTGCAAGCGTTCATATGCAACATCAGCAGCTACGTCCACAGGTATTTTGGTGAATAGGGATACTACATCAAAAGAGACCAAAGTTACTCCATCAGGTAGCGATTGGTTGGCTATAAAACCTGAAAATTCAAAAGAGTTAGCCACATTTGAAGATGTTTTTCCCACTAATGGTGACAACAAGGTAACTAAGTGTTTAGATAACCTGTATGTAGGAGAGTTAACAAATGAAACAATAGGTCTTAAAGGAACTCCTGGTTTGTGTATTTTGGGAAGACCATAGAATTGTGGTGTTTTTCCAGATGAACTTCTAAGTTGGTAGTATATCCGAAAACTCCCATCCAGATAAATCAAAGGAATGGCGTTGTCTACAAAATCACTTGTGGTACCTGCAAAGAGGTATATATTGGCCAGACAGGACGCACACTGCAGCACAGAGTGAAGGAGCACCAAAGAGCCTTGACTTCCTTTGATGCCATATACAACACTTCAGCTGTGGCAGAGCATGCAATAAGAAGGAACCATCAGATTGATTGGAGCAATGTGAAAGTTATAGACTGTCAGCAGAACTGGACCCAGAGGTGTTTGCTTGAATCTTGGTATATTAAAAAGACCAGCAACACAATCAACAGGGAAAATGGACCACTGCCTGAAGTGTACAATGCCCTTATCACCTAAGCCCTAGGGACAAGTCAAAAATAAACATGTTATTAAAGTAACACAGCATTTACATCCTAAGGTCATTCTTTTTTGTATCAAATATTACCATTACACTGATGATGGCCACTGTAGAGTGGTCGAAACGTCTATTTGTTTTATTTAATAAGACTAGTGCATTCGAATAAAAACTGAGAAAATGAGTATACCTAGTCACACAGGAATTTTTCGTATTATCAAGGAGAAATATGGTAGGACTATCATTGGTACAGTAAGACATTACATAAAAAATGCTGAAGTGATAGCGTCTACAAAACAACACTTGACTTTTAACATCAGGGCTAAGAGGTATGGCTTGATTCCAAGGAGCCTGCAAGTAAGACCATTAATACAGAGCCACAATGGAAGGCAAATAGCTCTGAAAGCTAGTAGGGATTTTTTTACTACTTCGAATTGGAGAGAATATGAAAAAAATCAAACAAGGTGAAAAAGATTTCCTGTTCTACCAGCAACAACTTGAAAGAGATCTGTCTTTTATGGATATGACTACTTTGGATGAGGTACGGCAGAAAGCACAAGATAAAATGACAGCCAAATGTAAAGAGAGACAGAAGAAGAAATTTGATCAATTGATGGCCCGTAGTGAGCAAAAACACACCAGTGGTTCAATTGTTAACCCAGACAAATGGGTTAAAAACTATTCATCAAAACAGCTAACTATGAATGAGAAGAAAGTCCTTGCAAAGGGTTTAAACTTTTCACTAACACCAGCAAAGATACCCATACCAGAAATCATAGTATCTGTTGAAAATGGCTTGAGAAAAGTTAAGTCTGGCAAGAGTCAAGCTGCTAGAATTAATGTAATCGGGGCTCTAAAGAAAGCAAAGCTACCAGTGTCAAACATATCTTCCTCAGAATCTAGAGCGATCAAGGATCTGAACAAAGACAGCAGCATTGTCATTCTACCAGCTGATAAAGGAAGGCTGACTGTAGTTTTGGACAAAACAGACTATGATAGCAAAGTGAAATCTATGCTATCCGATAGTAAGACTTACAAAAAACTGTCCCGTGATCCTGCTTCAGCACTGGAAAGGAAAATGAATAGCTTTTTACTATCTCTTAAAAGATCAGGAGTTCTACCAAGCAGTCTATACTACCAACTTAGAAGTTCATCTGGAAAAACACCACAATTCTATGGTCTTCCCAAAATACACAAACCAGGAGTTCCTTTAAGACCTATTGTTTCATTTGTTAACTCTCCTACATACAGGTTATCTAAACACTTAGTTACCTTGTTGTCACCATTAGTGGGAAAAACATCTTCAAATGTGGCTAACTCTTTTGAATTTTCAGGTTTTATAGCCAATCAATCGCTACCTGATGGAGTAACTTTGGTCTCTTTTGATGTAGTATCCCTATTCACCAAAATACCTGTGGACGTAGCTGCTGATGTTGCATATGAACGCTTGCAGGAGGATCCTACACTAGGAGATAGAACTATGCTATCCCCAGACCAAATAAAACAACTACTCCTTCTATGTCTTAATGCAGCATATCTGGCATATGACAATGAGTTTTACCAGCAGACATTTGGAACTGCGATGGGGTCACCAGTTTCCGTAGTAGTGGCAGATCTAGTAATGGAAGATGTAGAGGAAAGAGCACTAAGAACCTATCACTCTCCCCCATTATTTTGGAAGAGGTATGTTGACGATATCTGTGCAGCACTTGAGAGGAATAACATTGATGACTTCAAACAACATATAGATTCCATAGAGCCATCCATAAAGTTCACAATGGAACTGGAATCAAACAAGCAATTATCCTTCCTGGACACTACGATTCACCACCATGAAGATGGTAGTCTCAGCACCACTGTCTACAGAAAGCCAACACAGACAGACAAGTATTTGTCCTTTGATTCTCATCACCCCATGGAACACAAGAGAGCTGTGGCTACTACACTCTTCCATAGGGCAAAAAAAGATCTGCAGTTTCCATCTAGATAGAGTCAAAGAAGAAGAACATGTCACTCAAGCTTTGAGACAAAATGGCTATCCACTAAAGATGATAGAAAGAATATCTAAAAAGATGAGCACAAATAGTGCAAGGAATAGCATTATGGAGGACAGACAACCAGTTGCAACCGTAGTACTCCCATATATAAGAAATGTATCTGAGAGTATCAGAAGGATATTGACTCCTCTTAATATAAGAACCTGCTTCAGACCTCACAAAACTCTCAGGCAACTACTTGTACATCCGAAAACTCCCATCCAGATAAATCAAAGGAATGGCGTTGTCTACAAAATCACTTGTGGTACCTGCAAAGAGGTATATATTGGCCAGACAGGACGCACACTGCAGCACAGAGTGAAGGAGCACCAAAGAGCCTTGACTTCCTTTGATGCCATATACAACACTTCAGCTGTGGCAGAGCATGCAATAAGAAGGAACCATCAGATTGATTGGAGCAATGTGAAAGTTATAGACTGTCAGCAGAACTGGACCCAGAGGTGTTTGCTTGAATCTTGGTATATTAAAAAGACCAGCAACACAATCAACAGGGAAAATGGACCACTGCCTGAAGTGTACAATGCCCTTATCACCTAAGCCCTAGGGACAAGTCAAAATAAACATGTTATTAAAGTAACACAGCATTTACATCCTAAGGTCATTCTTTTTTGTATCAAATATTACCATTACACTGATGATGGCCACTGTAGAGTGGTCGAAACGTCTATTTGTTTTATTTAATAAGACTAGTGCATTCGAATAAAAACTGAGAAAATGAGTATACCTAGTCACACAGGAATTTTTCGTAGTAATTAATATTGGAGTGTAAATGAAAATATCTTCATTGTTAATCAGAGATTCGTTGGATACTAATTCCATTGAACATATTTTCCCATTGTATCCATAGTGAAGCTGTGTGTCATAAAAAGGTATCCACAGCACCAAGATGGGGATTGTTAAAGCCACAACATAAATTACTATTTCTAACATGACACGCAATTTCTTTGAAGCTTGAAGTTTCTTAGTTAATGCAGCAAAATCACTTCTTGTTTGAATGCACACAATTACTAGCAAGTACATTGCCCACATTAGGCACATAATGTAAGTCTCCCAATGAAACAAAACAGTGACTGCCCCTAAAGCAGTGCACCCTCTTGACATGGCGGTGCTTGTGGTGTTAGAAGGCTGGTAGAAAATAGCAGTAACTCGACAGCCATCCTCAATGAGCATGGAAAATACCATTACAATCATAATCCTTTGCAAGACACTTTTGTACCCTTTTGAGCAAGGTATGACTATAAGAAGTAGAATACCTGCAGTTAGTATTCCAGCACTTGCCACCACTGTGATCATGATCCTCCTTTCATATATAATGTTTTCCTCCCCTTGACTCTGGTTGCTGAACTCCATTATGATAAGTCTTGACTGAAGCAACGAAAATAGCTAATACTGAAAGTAATGCCATGCCTTTATTTAGTGAACTACTGTCTATATACAGTGATAGACACTCACTACAGATTACTATTAATTACTATATAAAAGTCCCTACTACTGTATTTAGAGTCAAGGCTACACTATTAAATTCCAATAAAGTTGGGGGAAAATGGTAGGGTGAAGACACAAGAGGTATCTGAGCTACTCGCTTAATATCATAGACTCTCCAGATTTTTTGATAGTCAATAATTATTTACTGGCATGATATATAAATAGATAGAGGTATGGCTCCAATTCCCTACGAGAGTTCATGCTTTCTTGATTAGCATCAGTTGCATAATGATAGGGTGAAGACACAAGAGGTATCTGAGCTACTTTAATATCATAGACTCACTAGTGCTAGTGCTGGCCATAGACTACTACTGACCAGAGTAGCTGTTCTCAATATAACATCACACAAACCACACCCAATTCAGGAAATGAGATTTCAGGAAGCAGGAACCAATAAATAGAGCAAACATAAAGTCAAAATTGTGAAGAAACTATAAATAACAGGAAGAATCTCAATTGTTTTGTGTGACTTCACTTTCAACAAAAAAAAATTTTAAACCACCACGGGCAATAACCCTTTAAATATAATTGAAAACAATTCTTTTGAAAATACCAGGAGTGGAATGCAGTGTACTGTGTTGACATGATTTTATTGAACTATGAATAGGAAGAGAAAAATACTGTAGACAAAACATTATAACTGTGATTAATTCATTACTCCTCATGAAGGTGTAATTGACATTTCACTCAACTTTTAACACTATTCATCCTTTATTTATTTCTTTTCTTCTTCTTTTCACACTGATTATGACCAGCAGGAAGACAGTGAGCAAAATTGCAGTGTCACAAACAAATTAGCGTTTTTATAAAATGCTATTCATATCCCTGCTAAAAATGATAGGAACATCAATTTTGTAATTCTAAATTTTGCCATTGTAAGGCCATAAGAAAGTGTTTTAAAAAATATAGTTTATAATTTGCATTGTAGCTATATAAAGCTAAGAAAGGATGAATTATATATAAATAGTTATTACACATAATCTGAGTTACTATCTGCATCCTGGTTGGAAGTAAGTTCTTGTGTCTGAATGTACTGCACTTGCAAATCCTTGTAGAGACTGATTCCATGTCGTAGCTCAGTCCCAAGCTGGAATGCGGTTTCACTCTTGCCCTTTTTGTCTTCTTCAGAAAAGTAAAGAACCTCTGACTCTGGAATATCAAGTTGATTCATCAAATCTGAGAATTTTGGACGCTTGTCAGAACTCAAGCTCCTATAATTATTTTGTAATAAGTAAAATACTACCGTAATTTGTAATAACAACTGCAGCATACCAGCATGATATCATAGTCTTATAAATAGATCGTGGACAGCCTGGGGGAGGGGGTAGCCGATATCCAGAGTCTAGCATCCGCAATACCTATTAAATATAAACTATGCTAAATAAATAAATGTTTAACATCCTGGCTGGAGAAATTACCTTGTTGTTCTTAATGCCTTCAAATGGTTTATGTCCCACACTCCATATTTCAAACAATACAACTCCAAAGCTCCACACATCACTGGCACTGGAATACTTCTTGTAATGTAAGGCCTGGGAAAAGTCACATTATTGACATCAAATTTTTAATAAGAAAAAAATCATCATCTTTTTTTCTTTCTTTCTTTTTTTTTTATATTTCTCATGCAGACTAAACTTCTTACTTCTGGTGCCGTCCACTTAACAGGAATTATTCCTCCTTTAGAGACATAATACGTTTCATCCATCAAATCACGTGACATTCCAAAATCTGCAATCTACACATCATTATCACAATTATTTAGTCATTTTCGTCTAATATAATGTTTCATCTGTTCATGGCCAATAAATTAAGCTTTAAACTTAAATATAAATTTATTGGCTGTATATACAAGGAAGAAAGGCTAATATTAATACAATTGCACTGAATTTTCTTACCTTACAAATCTCATCACCAGACACAAGAATGTTTCTTGCTGCTAAATCTCTATGCACGAAAGCCTTGTCAGACAAGTACTTCATTCCAGAAGCTATGTGACGGCAGTATCTTAGGAGATCTCTATCTTGAAGATGACTATTAATGCCTTCTTCATTTTTCCCTTTCATGGCAAGCAAGTGATTTCTCAAGTCTCCTTTCTCCAATAATTCAAGGACAATCAATGCCTTTATGGGGTACAAAATGGAAGATAAAATATACATTAGATAGTCATGCTTTACGTACTGGTTCTCCTACAGTTATAGAGCCATGCATAGTTACCACATTGTCATGTTTAAACTGGCTCATTATGGCTGCTTCTTGAAGGAACTTGATTTGTTCTTGTTGATCGCAACTCTCCTTAAGAGTCTTTACTGCTACTGGAATATCACCATCACTACTTTGCCACACTCCTTGAAATACTTCTCCAAATTGACCAGACCCTAGCAGTTGATCAAGCCTGTGTAAGAAAAAAAAAAACAAGTTAGGAGCTTTTTTTAATGATCATCGATTCAGTTTACAACTTACTTGATGGCAGCTCTTGTTACAATGTTTGTCCTATAGGTTTCCAGATGAGAGTATAGCATGTGAATATCATCAGGAGGTGCCACATAGATAGCCTTGTTCTAAAACATCCGTTCAATATATATAGCAAGCTTGTACCAATTTAGTCAGCGAATAGTTGTGGATATATTTGGATATGCTGTGTAGCATCTCCTTCACATATGAATGGAATTTAGAGCAATCCATTCATTATTTATTAGATTAAGGAGTAAAAGAACAATTAGTAAAATATGAAAAAAAAATACACAATTAGTGGTCAATACTATATTTGTGCAATGATAACTTGTAACTTGCAAGTACAATGAATACTGGGCACGCTCACAAGTTCAGGCTCACAATTTTAAACATTTCCCACTTAGATACAACAGTAGTTCTAAAGTTTGTATGCACTCTCACCAAGGACAATATAAAACTGGCTTAGTATTATTTATTCTTATACCACTGAACAGAACAAAATCAACTCCCTTAAGTATTATTATGATTAACTCACTCTATTTAAAGTACTGTAGTGAGATTTCTCCATCTCCATACTATCATATTCTGACTCATCTTCTATCTTTTTGGTAGATATGTAAGCATACTCTTCTTGCTGCTGAAAGTTTAATTAATTTCTATTTTAATCTCCATTACCTGTATGCCAGATAATTACACCTTACCTCCATATCATTCACATTACTGTCTGCTTGGCGATCAATAGTAGCATAATCGTAGACTGAATTTGTAGTACCAATAGGATTATCTATAAAATAAAAAATAAAACCTAATTACATAGTTAAGTTCTCAACAGTTTCCTTACTCTTTATATACATGGCATTGTCATACAAATCCCAAGTATTGTGATATCTGGAAGTTCTCTGCTTGCGATTTTTCAACTGGAACTTTACCAGCATTATAGTCACAGGAACACACAGTATCAACACCAGGAGTACAATCCCTCCTATGGTACTGGCTAGCACAATTAGTCCAGTTTGAGAGTTCAAGAAAGAATCAGGGCTACCCACTTCATTTTGGGTAGTGAATGGAACAGAAACTGATGAAGAAGCTGTGTTTAGTGGACTGCTCGATAATCTCACAGTGCGTGTGGGATTTACAGGAAGAGGTTCTGGAATGAAACACAATTATGTTCAATACAGTACAAGTTCCAAACTATACGTTTATGGACAATTCAATATCATATCCTTAACCAGGTGGAATTCAGGAGGATAAGCCCAGCCCATCATAATTCCAAACAAATAATGTGATTAAGCCAACATTTGATGCTGCTATAAAACATACCCTTTCACTACTGAATGTTATACAGGCAGATGATAGTCAAGTAATAAAACAATCATAATAAATTAACTAATGGGAAAATACCCCAACAAGTAATATCATATTGTTGCTTAGGAGTTAATAGATTTTGAAAACCATAAAAATTGTTGCCTAGCAACAGACCACAAATTTTTAATTAATTTGTTTTGTTTGTTTATTGAATTTTAATATAAATATGAAGCTACATTGAAGTCATTATTGAATAACCATTTTTAAATAACAGAATTACGACGGGGGGGGGGGGGGGGAAAGAGTTACAGTGACCATAATAATTCGTAAAACAGTTTCATGTGCCACAATATGGCAGCATTAGAGTTACATTCGTACTACAAAACTTATTATAATGGTTCTTTTGCCTTATCTCAGTTTACTCACCTCTATATAGTATTTGTGCCTGGTTGAGTTTAAAGGAACCTCTTGATTCTAGCTTACTTTCTGAATCTAAGCTCTAATAATCACTGGGAATGTTGAGCTACAAGAACTGCTACCTTTCTACAAGTAAGTGCTGTAGCTCCAGTAAACCACCACACACATCACTGTCACACTCGTTGCCATCTTCCTCACCTCTTTTGGCCGCTATCTGCAGCAAACTAAAAGCCATAACTGCCGCCTCAGCATACTGAATGTTCTACCTCAGGGTTCCTATGTTATTGTATTATGTAATAAGGCAAAACTTTAGCCATGTTTTGATACTTGAATAAGTCAATAGCTTCACTATTTCAGTTTTTATGATTTTTTTAATACACGAATAGCCCATAAATCATACTACATCACATACCAAATAAAGTATGTACTTTCACATATTTTCTCCTTATTAGGCCTGCTCCTCAAGCATTATGCAACTATTGTATTCTATACTCACTCAGCCACCAATGCTTTTAGTAATAACCTAGGCATAATTTTTCTTAATTATTGCTTAAATTGTGAGTTAGACTTACACAATAACTAGTAAGAAGGCTTCAATTTTTGCTACAAAAGTAAAGTATTATAGCTATGACTTACAAATTTTCTTTAGTTTAACTTCCTAATTACCATTGGACCTCGTTTTTAATCTAAGATATCATTATAGTACAGCAATACATACAGACATATTACCAATGAAGCCACATACACTAATAAGGAATTCAAAAACTCTCACTACTAATTGCAAGTACCAGTAAGCTGGCATTTGCTCAAACAGCTCCAAAAAAAGAAGCAAAGGAGACCCAGAGAATTGCTATGGATGCCAATTGTTTTATCTACAGCCAGTGTTCAGTTACATAGAATTTATCAGGTAAAGTATGTACTTTCGTTCAGATATCTAGCATTGAACTGCATTATTTATCCCTTTTAGCTTCTATTTTTGTGACTGAACACTACAAGTATACTTCCTACATATAACGACTCACCCAATTCTAATTGCACTAATTGAAAAGGTTCATATACTAAGCTGGTGTTGGGTAAAGTGATGTTGCCATTAGGATTAGTGAACTGGGGAGAAGATGCTACTTTGTAGTGCTTCACATTGTACTCTGTTGTGAAGTTAGAATTCCAGCCCAAAAGTGAAGCTCGGAAATCTAGGACTGTGATTGCAATGGCAAGGCTTGGCCTGGGAAATTCAAACTCCATGTCTCCGTCCAACACTACATGATCGCAGCAGTAGTTGAATTCAACATAAGGTCTAGTGCATATCATATTGGAGTTTGTTGGTCTGGAATAAACCTTTGTAACTTTGCTCACAAAGAAAGAAGTACCACGTCTCCTCATTACCGAGAGTGAAAATATCGGCCAACTTGTTCCAATGACGTAAGGAGGAGAGAGCTTTCGTCTTATTTTATAGCAGAACTTAATTCCAGTGACCGTCCCTCTGCAATCTAGTTCTGAGAAATCAGTGTAAATGTAGGCGGTGCTATTTCGAGATTCAGTGAAAGACGCATTATTCATGGCAATATCTGCATTACTACCAGCTTCAAAACCAGGAACATAGTACCTCCCATCTTCTAACTCGTACTGCGCGCATCCTTCTTCATAAACAGACTCTACAGTCGCTGCAATAATAAAGATCTAGCTATAATCATCATGAAGAGGGCTCTCTTCTGTAAACTCACCAAAGGCAATAAAAAGACAGGAGTAAACGATAGCCCTCATGGTGTGGGCCGGCTGTATTTTCTACAAGAACAACACAGCTTATTTATAAAGACGCCCTTTCATCACTCTCGGAAAAACGCCCACGAACTTGGAATCAGCCACGCCTACTTACGGTCGAAACTGTTATACGGACGACACTTGTTTTGTCGTTCGTATTCTGAATAGAGTTGTCTCACTGTCACCAACCAAAAAACAAATACTATTGTGAAGCGTCCGAGAAAAAATATTGATCAAAAGATTGTGAGAATTCTGACAGTAATAATTTTTGACATCTGCTTTGTTGGTTTGAATATTCAAATGCATACACAATTAAGACTTACTACTGAATTCAAAGTGCCCCTATATTTAGTTTGGAGTTGTTCTTTCCTAGTCAAATTAAAATTGGCCAGAGAAGACTACTATTTACTAAGTTTTCTGCTACTTCCTTAACTCAAAAATGCCATAAAGTTGACTGTGACACATGTGAACTGAAAAATGGTCATATAAATTATTCATGAATTTTAAAAATGATCAATTAAGACAAAAACTGTTCTGGAAGGAAAAGGACAAAAGAAACACAAATGATCACTTGGTTGCAATGTCTACATAAGTAGATTCAATCTTTCTTTCTCGCATGTATGTCAACTGCAAATCTCTGTATAAATTAGAAGAAGCATCCAAGCCCACTCCCAATTTTGTAGCGTCAGTGTTTACGGCCTTATCTTCACTGGACCAGTGCAACAACTTGGAGTCTGGATAAGACAGTTCAATGCAGATGTTGGAAAACTGTGGACGCTGCTTTACATTAAGTGCCCTGATGTACATAAATGAAATAAAACAGTCACGACATAATTAAATATAGCTTCAAATGACTCAAGACAGTATTCATGGTAGGTTCGTATCTAAAAAGTAGTGCTGTGCTTCATCACAAATGCCCTAGCCTCTAGCCTATTTATTTTCATATTACTATTAATAGTTTTGATTAAACATATTGTAACTTTTTTTAATTCAATGTAAGTAGTGAACTAAGGGAGAGAGAATTTAAATTATTACAAGTTAACGAATTATCTTAGCCTTTTTTAGCCAAAACTAAAAAAAAACAGTTTCCCACATATAGTTTTTTTTTCAAGAAGTTCAAGAAAGTTTAGCTAAGAATGGAATTCAAAGTCTATTCCACCTTAATTAATGACAATGATTTTTAATCACGTGATGACCAAAAGTATTAATGGCTCTCTAAAGTATGAAAATCAATTGGTCTTGGAAAGTAAAGAGAATAAAGTTACATTATCAATTTTATACTAGCATTCTAGTGATCAGTGAGTAAAATTGTCCAATTCTTAAGATTGATTGGACAATTTACTCACTGATTAAATGAAGTCAGTCAAATGAATATCAAATTTTCCATATAGCTAATGTAACAATATTTGAAGCCTTGCTAACTTACCAGCATGACATCATAATTTTATATATAGCACGAGAGCATCCTGGAGGAGGAGGAAGTCGAAAGCCTGACTCCACCATTCTCAAGACCTACCACATCACATTACAATAATGACACATAACACTTATGAACTTAATGTCTTTACATCTGAGTTTGGTATTCCTTCGAATGGTTTATGTCCAACACTCCATATTTCATACATGATTACTCCATAGCTCCAGACATCACTAGCAGTAGAGTACTTCTTGTAATGTAGAGCCTATAGAAATTAAAAAGAAAAAGAACAGAAGAAAAAATAGATTAAAAGCATGTTACAGTTATTCTTTATGTTATCGCCTATAGTGACTTAAAATAAGTTTGTTTTGTTGTGAATAGTGTGCATTATTGTTGCTGTCATTCTTACTTCTGGTGCAGTCCATTTGACTGGAATCTTTCCACCTCCTTGAGAGAGATAGTAGTTCTCTTCCTCTAGGTCACGAGACATACCAAAATCTGCAATCTGTAAAATTAAATCTCAAATGTATTTGCACCAAAAAAAAACAGCTTCAAAATACCTTGCACATGCAATCTCCAGAAACTAACACATTCCTAGCTGCAAGGTCTCGATGGACAAAGTATTTGCTGGAGAGATAAGCCATCCCTGAGGCAATTTGGCGACAAAAGCTCAGAAGTATGTGACCATCTAATTCAGGACTAACAACCTCTGGATCATCATCGCGCCTCATTGAAAGAAGGTGTTGCCTCAGGTCTCCCTTCTGTAACATTTCTAGAACCAGAAGTACCTGAGGTGTTGGAATAAAGTAGTTTGATTATATAAAATATAGTTGGTAATCTTCATCACTCTAGAATTAATGTAACAAATACAGAAAAATATGTAGTTTTTTTAAACTAAATAATGATATAATCTATACTTACTGGTTCTCCATCAGTGATGACTCCATGCATTGTGACTACATTGGGATGTTTAAACTGACCCATAATGGCTGCCTCCTGAAGAAATTTAACTTTATCCTCCTTATTAGAGTCACACTTGAGAGTCTTGACAGCCACTTCAATATCCCCACCGGCGCTCTGCCATGTTGCTCTGTACACATCTCCAAACTGACCTGAGCCCAAGAGTTTTCCAAGTCTGCACATATGGCAAAAAGACATTCATATCAAAGCATACAATATCAAAATAGATAAAGAAAATGTTACTTTTTTTTGGATTGTTTTACGAAATAATTGGCATACTGTGGTTGCATAGACTTACTTCACATTCCTTCTGGTAACAACATCATCTGCATTAAATTCAGCCAATTGAGAGTATAGTTCCATCTCATCACTGGCTGGTGCCACATATAGTGGCTCTTCCTAGATAAACATAAGAATAGGAGACATTAATATATACATAGCTTAATTACATGATAATAGCCAATCAAAATAGTTGACAAAATAATATATTAACATTTTAATCAATTTTTAACATTTTTATGTAATTGCAAAAAAAAACACAATTGGAATAGAAACTCAAAAATTTAAAATTGATGACACCATCCTATAGATCGCATTTTCAAGAGACTATTCTTCAATAATCAACACACATTACAATTAGCTCTGTGTACTTCAAATTTCACTTATCCAGTAAAAGTCATACATCCTGTTGAATGTTTCAATACCCACATAATTTTACTTATGCCGCACACTATTATCATACCTCACCTTAGGAAGCTTGGGCTGTAGGTCAGAAGTTTCGTTAATAGACTCGTAATATTTCTAAAACAGAAAAAATCATAATCATATTTTATATTGATATAATCATTTAAATTATAAAAGGCAACTACGTAAGTACGAACAGATGCTTCATAATTGAGATTTTTTTTTTTTAATTTACCTCCTTTGAACCTCCGAGATATTTTGAATCAACATATTCGTAAGAAGTCTATAAACAATAATAATAAAAGTAAAACAGTATACTTTGGTTAGTGAGGGAGAAATGGGAGAGATATAGTTTAATATTTATTTGTTTATTCTTGTACTAGATTTCTTCACAAAAGTTATTTTTAAGATCGAGTCTTGCATATATACACACATATAATATATTATATCCTATTTCAAGTGAATACCCATAGTGCATATCTTGCACACTTGCCAACTCACTACCTTTACCAAAATGGCATTATCATTTCCTTCAACCAGACTTCTAGCGTATTTTTAATCCTCAGCGTGCATGCGCGAGAGGGTTATAGTAGTTGTCCTGTCTGTTTGTCTATTTGTCTTCTGTCTGTCACGCTCTGATTTTGGAGATTACTGACAATTAACAGTTGATTTAGGTATGAACTTACTCAGGACAAAGATTTAAGACCCTTTATGCTATTTTTTTAATTTCGGGCTAATTGTTGAGAAAACGTGAAGCTTTCAACTAGCTTTTATGGGCAACGCCCCCTAGCGTCACGTCATTATCACATGAGCAAATAATTTCTGCAGCCAGCAGTGTAGTTCACTTTATGCTCAGGCTCCTAAGCGTTACTCCATGGAGGTGTTGAAGTTTTGAGTTGAAAATGTATACATGTGAGTGTTTCTGGCTAGTTTAGCTTCTTCTCTTATGAAGACAGCATTTCCATGTACCATTTTCATTGGTCGAGCTATTTTGATTCCTCCTTAAAAATAACTAACAGATTGCTTTTTCTTTTGGAAGGAGATTATTGTAATAGCTAGGTAGTGCTTAATAGCACCGAGGGTTCACACCTTTAGTGCTTCATTTGTTATTGTATTTATTTTTTGTAATGCTTTATTGACCAGCTAATAATTAATTCTGATAACAATATTCACGGCCATATCATTGACATTATTCATGACCATATCATCTCAACAAGCCCAAAACCAGAGCTTCCAGGTGGCACATGACCTGTCAAATTCAAATGAATATTAAAAGTAATATTCATTAAATAGTTGGTGCACTAAATCAAATAAAAATTAATGAAAATAGCAAAAAGCTAGCACCTATTACTTCAAATTTAATGCTTGTTATGAATTAAATCTTCTTAGGATTTTCAGCTATCCATAGTTGTTTGTCATTTCTTCGACCATATACGAAAAAATTGCAGTACTCTCCTTTAATTTCCTAAATTAGCTCCCACACACTACTATGTTAAAATAAACTAAAATAACTAAGCCCATCTCATAAATTCTAAAGAATAAGTGACACTTATTTGAAGGAAACAATAATTTTATCCTTACCTCCTTTGCTTGCTTAGATAAAGCTGGTAATGAGGCTCTGTTCATTCTTTGATCACCCTTAAGATCATTTGTATGAGGTCCAATTCCAGCATAGTCATATTCCACATTGTGATGAATGGTACTATAACCATCCATTTGCATAGAATTTTCTGTGTGAATATAATAAATATGTATATATATTATGTATATATATATATGTATATATATATATATATGTATATTTATAATGTACAAGTAGTTTTTGTCAAATAAAACGATTAGCCATTAAGTGTGACACAAGAAATTTGCAACATTGTAAGCTATCATGCAAAAAATAATAGGACTCAACAAAAGAACAATTTGCATAATTAATTCCTTACGATCTTGGTAGAGCGGGTTATTTATTGGTGATTTATTCCTGGAACCAATGTTCCACTGACTCATTCTTGAGCGTCTCTTTATGACTACAGCTGTAAGTACTACTGCCAACAATATCAACAGTAGAAAGAGAGCTCCTCCTACAGCTCCACCTACAATAGGAATGTTAAAAGCAGAAGATGCTGAGGCTTTCACTTCAACAGTTGTTCTGCTCCTCTCTGTGGACATAGTCATTGTGTGTGTTGATACTGGAGCATTTGTGGGTGTAATAACTGAAGAATCCATGTTTTGTACAACAGTAGACATACTCGATTGCTGATCAGTTGTAGTAAGTGTCACAGAGTTGACCATGATAATTGAACTTAAAGCACTGCCTCTTATAGAACTAATCTGAGTAGCTGAGACAGTCGACATCAATTCTTCTGAAGAACTAGGAGTGCTCTGCATCTCATTCGATGAAAATACAACCTCATCTTCAGTACTACTTGCTGGGATTATACCTGTACTTGCTATAGAACTAGTCTGAGTAGCTGAGACAGTTGACATCAATCCTTCTAAAGAGCTAGGAGTAATCTGCATTTCATTTGATGATGCCACCTCACCTTCAATACTATTGGCTGGAATTCCTGTACTTTCAATACTTAATCCAGCACTTCTCGAAGGACTAGGGCTCAGTGTGACAAAACTGAGTGTATTACTTCTTTCCATTGAAGAATATGATCTTCTAGTAGAGGACATGGTGCTTAGAATTATAGAACTTTGACTTATTGAAGAACTAGGGCTCAAGGTGACCAAAACAAGAGAATGACTGCTTCCCATAGATGCAGAATATGACTGCCCCATACTGGAAATAGGTTGAGTGGGTCCAACAGAGTCAAGACTTTGGGTAATGACTGATGATAAACTAATAGCAACTGCAGTACTAGAGGCACCTTGAGCGCCACTAGTAAAACTATTGGAACTCAATTCAATACTAGTTGGCATTGACATTGGAGCTTGCAATGATTCTGATGCTCCTCCGATACCACTATCAGATTGGACTGTTATACTAGGAGATGCTGTGATTTGCTGCAAATTGTCCGAAACTGACATAGAAAGCAATATGGTTGATGAAGGCATAGTCATTGTTTGCAGTGATGGTGGCACTGAAGTGGAACTTGGGCTACTTTCCAACTCCACTGCAGTAGTTGATGGACTTGCACTCATGTGACCAGTGGATATTAGCACAGGAGTGTCAGGTGATGTCACATGGGCTGCCACTGTTGTTGAAATGGGTGGATTGATGACATTACTCGATGGCATAATATCTATTGATGGTGTAGGAGTAGTCAAAGACAGCTGTAATGGACCTACAGTATCACATACATCACAATGTAACTTAAAAGAGATAAGAAGTTTCTCTACAATAGAAAATACATATATACAATACAATCTATATAATTATATGCTTTCGTGTAAGTAACGATGACGATAGTGACCAACAGTGTGTATTCAAGAATAATTCATTAGCTCAACAGAACATGAACGAGAAAAGCATTAAGCGACCCGCTTTACAAAAAAGAAAAAAGGCAAAGAAGAAAACTAGATATGTCCAAGTTGAGACTTGAATCTACAGCCATCAGCTTTGTCGTCATGCACACTTACATTAAACTGTCTGGAATTTTCAGCTCAATGACTCTTAGAGTGTCATATTTATCTATTGTATCCTCTTCTTTCTTTCTTTCTTTCTTTTTTTTTTTTTTTTTTTTCCCCTAGGTCTTGCCCTGTTCATCCCTCGTTCTATACAAACTAAACACTGGGTGTTTGTCTGAGCTGAGGAAGAGTATACACCTACAGCAGCTAATTATATGGTGGACTCCAACAAAGATCATGGGTCGAAGAAACTACTTCAATGAAGAAGTGAAAGAAAATACACTGAAAAGGACAGAGGTACAGAGGAGCAGTAGAGATAGACAAAGGGGGAGAAGGGAATCCATGAGCTGAAGACAGGAATAAGAAAAACTGAGATGGCTCAGGAAGAAAGCAAGCAGGATAAGGAAACTATGAATAAGAATACCTTACGCTACTACATTCTTAATTTGCAATAGTTAGTACATCGGGCACCATGGTGTGGCATGGTGCTTACTAGAATAATAATAATACGCTGAACCCCAACTTACGAAGTGCAAATCGGAAAAGTCGAAGAGTTTGGTTACTTTTTGGATCAGAAGAGGTAAATACATAGGATTGTCCAATGTTTAAACTTACAGTCGTCACGTACTGCTCCACAATAAGATGAGGAAAGCTGCTTGCCCTATGGCCCAACAGAGTAATACTACTTGAAGCAGGAATTGATAAGCTATATGCAAAATTAGGTGAATGTAATTGAAATTGATCCTCCATTTGTAAAGATGTATTGTCGCAGCAGTAGTATCTTAGACCAAATAAGAAAGGAGCACATATACTATCGGTAGGAGTGGTGCGAATATTAATAGTGTCCACTACTCTAAATTCAGTTCCATCTTGTGACAATACTGACAAAGTAAATGCTAGGGCACTTTCGTCTAATGCACTACTAGTTGTTCTATAGCAATATTGCACTTCAGTTATTATACCACTGCAATTGAGTTCATTGGAATCAACTCCATAAATGTAAGTTGTTCCACCAGGAGAGTCTACCCAATACCCAAGTACGACTCCATTGCGTATATCTGTCGCTGATCCCTCTGCCAGGTTGGGTAAATAATAACGATCAGTTTGTGCATCCAAAGAGGAGCATTCCCACCGAAATGGTTGCAGGATTACTCCTACAATGCCACCACAAAATTATCACAACAGTCGCTACATTCACTCTAAGTGAACTGAATTTACCTTTAAATAGTCCAAGACAGACCAGGACACACACGCAGAACCTCATACTCTTCCAGTTACTCACAACAAGGAGCAGAAAGCGCAACACTAGGAAGTACTACACCACCCTCAAGGACTACACTCGCGTGGGAGGTTAACGTCAAAGGGAGTCACGCCCACGCGCGAATGAATTTGGTTACTCAGCACGATCAGTTGGAAAAATACTAAGCTCAAATAGTTATTGCATGTGAATAAGTCGCTATAGAGATCTTTCCAAATTTTCAAATTTTTTAAATTTAAATAGTTACTATCATTCTAGATTTACCCAGCATACATATGGGCATAAAAAAATGTTTCCTACGAATTGTACAGAATATGACAAGTATACTTGTTTCACTGAAGAAATTTGACCAGTGCAATAAAATTACATGCAGAGGGTGACTCCAAAATACTATATAGATAGCTACTATACTGAAGTATTGAGTTTGTTTTCTCTCAAAGTGGCACAAATAAGAACGCTTTAGCGGCCTAGCCAAAATTCGTAGGCTTCCTGATATTCTGGGTCCGTCTATCATTCACAATGGAAGAGATAGCTATCCACTGGAGGGGTGGAACTGAGAGTCACTGTTGATGCTGATTTCCTCATAATTCAACAATACAGCAACAAGATGACAACTCATGATGCTAATGAGTTGTAGGCACATTTCTTTGGCAATTCCTGTAACACAAACTTGAATCACAAACAAAATTCCCCTATTTTCCTAACTCAATCTACCAGACAGAGGTGTTATTGACTAAAATATATAGAAACATCCAAGTAAAAATGCATAATATTTGTGGTGTTATAATCACCTTGATCACATTCATGAATATCATTATACAAAATCACTATGGCCCATAGTAGCATAATAGATATTACTGGTAGGAGCAGCACTGGTGTGACATTTATGAACTGTGATTTTTACAATAAGGTCCTATTCAACATTGTGTTCTAAAATACATAGGCTCTTGAACATTGTGTTCTAAGCCGTAGATACATATCTAAATATTAGATTAAAAATTATAATTATTCTGGAGTGTGTGTAAGTGTCTCTCTTGTTGTTGTTGTTGTTGTTTTTGTTATTGTTGTTTTTTCTTTTCTTTTTTCTTTTGTTTTGTTTTTTTGTTTTGTTTTTAACAGACTGAATCCTGACTTGTTTTATTTGTTAATCTAATCCATGCGGGTGAAAAAATATCAGATAAATTTTAAAGCTTTCAAAACCTTTTGACAAAAATTATATGCCACTACAATACAATATAATATGTGTCACAGTTATAGTTAGCCTTTAAGAACCCTGTGTAGACAGACGTGTAACCTTATTGTATCTTGAGTAGGCTCTTGTGCAAAGGCGAGTTTAGTTTAAGGCAAGAATGTGGTATAAATTAAGATTGTGGCTTCATTTGAGCTTACACAAAAAGTATGGAAATGCCTCAAGTAGCTAGTTACTTTAATGTCTGGTAAGTATATTGGTATAATATTCCTCACTATTTTAATATGTAAGTCTAGGTACGTACATACATCACTATCATTTTTTTGTGAACTCTAAAACTTGCTTACCATTTTAAGTTTATTTATTTACAGGAATATTTCATTTACTGTTTTCATATTCTAGTTTATGCAATGTTTACTGTTTTCATATTCTAGTTTATGCGATGTTTACTGTTTTCATATTCTAGTTTATGCGATGTTTACTGTTTTCATATTTTAGTTTATGCGATGTTTACTGTTTTCATATTCTAGTTTCTGCAATGTTTACTGTTTTCATATTCTAGTTTATGCGATGTTTACTGTTTTCATATTCTAGTTTATGCGATGTTTACTGTTTTCATATTCTAGTTTATGCGATGTTTACTGTTTTCATATTTTAGTTTATGCGATGTTTACTGTTTTCATATTCTAGTTTATGCGATGTTTACTGTTTTCATATTCTAGTTTATGCGATGTTTACTGTTTTCATATTCTAGTTTATGCGATGTTTACTGTTTTCATATTCTAGTTTATGCGATGTTTACTGTTTTCATATTCTAGTTTATGCGATGTTTACTGTTTTCATATTCTAGTTTATGCGATGTTTACTGTTTTCATTCTAGTTTATGCGATGTTTACTGTTTTCATATTCTAGTTTATGCGATGTTTACTGTTTTCATATTCTAGTTTATGCAATGTTTACTGTTTTCATATTCTAGTTTATGCGATGTTTACTGTTTTCATATTCTAGTTTATGCGATGTTTACTGTTTTCATATTCTAGTTTATGCGATGTTTACTGTTTTCATATTCTAGTTTATGCAATGTTTACTGTTTTCTAGTTTATGCAATGTTTACTGTTTTCATATTCTAGTTTATGCGATGTTTACTGTTTTCATATTCTAGTTTATGCGATGTTTACTGTTTTCATATGCAGTTTATGCAGGAATGTTTACAATTTTCTTATGTTGATTGTCCCTAATGTTAATGTGGGTCTTGCTGCACTTTTACTTATGAAATGTTTTCTGTTCAAAGTAAGGAGACAACACATTTCTTTTACTAATGTAGGCTGGTTACTATAGCTAGTAATAATTGTAACTAAATGATTCTATTCAGAATTGAGTGGTTTAAAGGCAGCCATTCTGTTTATAGAGTAGGAATGCTGCAATTTAAAAGATTTAAGAAAACTCTATAATTGGTATACTCAACTACTGAGAATACATTGCAGCATGAGTCAAACCACTTGAGAGTGATTTGAAAATACATGTCCATTTTTGTCTATGCTTGATATCTCTACATTAGATGGAAAATTAAGGATACATGTAAGATGATGAATAAGAGAATAATATGTAAATATGCAAGGACATTTTCTCCAGCGATTATATTTTTATGATAGTTTGTACTGATCGATGATCTTGATGCTATTACCTAAAGTTGATAGATATACTCTTTTAAGTTGTTGTTGTTGTTTTTAAGATAAAAACCAAAGCTATTAAAACTTCACTACAGAAAAGATCATAGAACATAGTAATCCAGTCTATCAGCTATACTGTCTGACGATAAAAAAAATTGCCCAAGTCACCCAACACTATACTGAATACCCCAACACTATACTGAATCTATTACATGCTGTAGTTGTGATAGTTATTTTTCAGTGATGCTTGTTTCGTTGTATCTGCATCAAATCTACATAGCGATCTTCTTGCTCCTCCTCCTCCTGCTTCACATTCTCTAAAGCTGTGGAACTTTCACTGCCTCTGTTGTCTGGTTTCCACTTCCGCATAAACACTACAATGACCACAATACTACAGAGAGCCACAAATATGACCAAAACAACCAAACCCACCAAGTAACCAATGACAACGTTGACAATATAACTGAAGTGATGGTGGTGAACCATGTCACTTGTCGTAGTGATTGACAGCACCTCTTTGGTACGTTCCGAGTTAGGATAAACACTTCCAATAGCCATCTCTCCCTTAGAGGATGTCTTCCATTCATATTCAGTCACCATGGCTTTGCTGCTCGAGGAGCTTTTTACTTTCACACACTTTCTTTTTTGGACTAATGATTTCCTTGTGTTTCTGTTGTTGCTATTGTTATCATTATGATTACTGTTTTGAGTAGGCTCTACAAAAATTAGTGCAATTAATTGAATTGTACAATGTCATAATGGAATGTAAGAATGCATATTTTTTTCAAAAGTGCATGCCAATTCAATTTTCTACTCTAAGATCTGAACAGTTACAGTTTTATTTTCTTAAATATTTTTTCTTATAAGTACCATTTTCTTCCTTACCTATACCAAAAGAAAGTAGTGGAATTGGCTGTAGTTTTGTATTTGTCTTCTTTAGATTAAAGCCTCTGCCTGATGAGGAGAGGTGAACAGAAGGTGCCATGTAGTCTGGGATGTGAGAGTATTCTAAGATATTCCCATCTGAAGTGACTCCAAATGCTAAATGTTCACTTAAAATGAACTGTTCTTTTGTGGGCAACAAATATTCATTACAGCACATACTACTTTGTCTGAGACTTTTCAATGGAATTGTAATGCTCGAGATGTTGTCAAAAGAATAGTCCATTGCCGAGTGACTCTCAGCAATATGCACAACCAGGCGTGGATCTGACAACACCAATTTATAATTGTAGACAACGCAATATGCAATAGATTTGACAAGACCTCTACAATTAGCATCGTGGAGAGGAAACATGCGTAGGTAAGAATGGATGGATTCAAGCACCAAGCCTTCACTGAATTGGGCCTTGATGTAGTTGAAGTTTTCAATATTAATGTCTGGCACATAGAATGTATTGTCATCGTACTCATCGTTGGTTCTGCACCATTCAAATGAAGTGGAACCTAAGGTAATAACACGTTGTCATCAATTCTTCCTTCAATTCACTGGTATTAACTTACATTGAATTATTGATGCCATTAGGAGGGCTAATGCAAACATTGTGAGGAAGACTAATATCGGTTGCGGTTCAGAATGAGTCAACTGAATTAAGAGCCGCAAATGTGTTGGGAGTTACCCTGGATTATGTGAATCGCCAATACTGCCAAGGAAAAGAAATGTTATTCCCACAGATAATTTCAGTTGGCACTTCTCCTCCAATGTCCCACATTGTATGGAATGTGACTAATATCACATACAATTAACTGTGGCCAAAGTACAACCATAGGCCAAACAGACACTGTCATTTAATAAAACATGTGTTATAGTGATCTAGTATAATGCATTGCATTGTTAAACAAGCCCAGCTAAATGTAGCATTGTGTTGTAATTGCTAAATATTGATAATACAAATTTTTACTGATGAGATGATAATAATAAATTCATATGTGAGACTATTTGGTTATAAAAATTGTGCAGGTAATGGCTAAAGTACCAGTTATTCTGGTGAGAAACTGTACAGCTAATTGGCTAAAATATTTTTAGTGAGAATTATTCAGGT
>WLWD01000955.1_pt1 | contig 48329 bp, 40 predicted proteins | sample 6712731 | NCBI WGS metagenome assembly WLWD01 (sample SAMN12718690, study PRJNA576275) | sponge metagenome | isolation source: marine sponge | host: Mycale hentscheli | place: New Zealand: South Island, Marlborough, Capsize Point | collected 2014-11-01 | reverse complement strand
AACATTAGATGCATCTGGCAATCTGTGGTTCAAACATTTCAATCAGAAAATGGACTGTTGTCATGTAATTATGACCATGTTTCATACCCTATTTGGTGACTTTGGTGGATAGCCACTAGTTCACTTCACTATGTCTGGCTAATGCTAAAGGATGCCATTTCTCAGGCCACACAACCAAGTTCCACATGAAATCTGCATGCAAAAATAACCGAATGGCTACATTTATTTTGTTTGCCTGATCTGAATTCACCACTAAAAACATGTGTCTAGAAAAGTTCATCAAACTTACTTTATATCCTAAAACAAGGTTATTGGTGCTCTAGCCTGGACTTGGTGTTATGTGTTTGGTTCCTGTTCACCTAGTTTATAGGATGACATCATTTAGTCTATTCTCCTAACAGTAGATACCAATAGCTATATAGCTGTCTATGTATCTTAGCTAAAAAAATATGGAATTCATTTTCTTACCTCAGTTTTGCCAAGAAAGAAATCATTATTTAAATGACCAGTAATGACAGCAAGGAACACTTTAGCTACACTTCAATTTTTAGCCTAACCCGAACTTACTGCCACAGTAGTGGTAAAAGCTGTGTAAAGGCAGTCAATGACGGTCAACCGAAGGATTGTGTTTAGTGGAGTATGGAATGGGATCAACCTTGAAGCAAACACAACAATGCAAGGGTCAAAGTACAAAGTGACATGTGTACATCCACACAAACAAACAAACATCCCTGGTTCTCCATTGTGTCACCCCTAGCTGAGAGTGGCGTGCTTGTTTCACTCGCTCACCAACTATCTATAGAGGTAGCTCTCAATGCGAGATGGAATTATTTTTTATTTGGCATAAGTGTACAGTGAGGCATACAGTTTCAAGTGCTAAGAGCTGATTTCTTCTAGAAGACATAGTAATACAAAATTATATGTACATCAATTTTCCTGAGAAATGGTAGCTCTAGAATAACAGTTTATCTTAAGTATGAGCACCTCTTGACAACAAGCTGTCCAGTGTTTTTTGTTTTGTTTTGTTTTTAATTGTATCTGGTGTGTGTGTGTGTGTGTGTGTGTGTGTGTGTGTGTGTGTGTGTGTCACTAACTCTTTATGAAGCAATTTTGTGTTTGTGTTTACTACTAGAAGCCACTCCAGAAAGTAAATGATCATAGAAGGAATAGTTTCATGTATTGAACAACTGTTGTACATTTATATTACTTCAGCTACCAGTATAGTCTACCTACAGTGAACTATGTGGCTGTTGGTATGAAGAAGTGGCATGACATGGTCTCATTATAACATTACCTTGGAAAGGTTTGGGCCGACTGGTGAAGACTTGTATTCTGGTACCTGGACCCACGATGACACCTAGCATCCAGCAGTTAGTGGGAGTGGCTCATATCTAGTAGGAGTGGCTTGCACCTGATGGAAGTTGCCACTCATAATCCAGTGGGAGTGGTTCATATTCAGTGGCTGATATTCTGTGGGAGTGGCTCAAGTAAAGTGGGTGTGGCTCATGTCTTGGAGAAAGCCCTCACTACTGCTGCTTGGCTTAATAATTAGTTAGTATGAGTGATAGCACGGGTCCCTAATAGCACAGGTTACCCGTGCTATCACTCGCTAATAGTAGGCCAGCTTTTTAAAAAGTCATTTGCAATTGTAGCTATATATCGTTCACTTATTATCTCCTTACTTCAGAATTAGCTTCCGCTGGAACTTCGTTTTCAACCTGCGACTCCTCCTAATCTGTTGAAGAACATTCCGTCTAATACGGGTAGAGCTTCTGTGGTAAAGAAGGACATTGTCTCCAACTAGCATCACTCACTATATTATAAGTATTGTTTATGTTTTTTTGTTTTGTTTTGTTTTCAAATATCTATTCCTTTTTTTTTTTTTTTTTTTTTTTTTTTTTTTTTTTTTTTTTTTTTTTTTTTTTGCTATTACTGATTTTTTTTTTGTATGGGGTGCTTAAAATAATAGTGGAATATCAAGGCCTTACATTAAGCAGACACTTGAGTTTACATATTTTATGGCCTGACCAATCATAAATAGATTCCTATGGCCCCTGTGCTACAATAATAATGTAGTTTACTGTCACATAAGAGCTAACTGGCTCACTCACTATTGGCAATGATGTGCTGCATGTATGTTGTGTCTTCAACAAGTGGGACTCACTTGGACTTGTAGGTTTTCCTGATATGAATATCATTAGTTCCCTGACCACATGACACATCATGTGACCCTGTGGGCTATACCTTATTTGTGTTCATGAGTGAGTGTAGAACAGAATAGATAATAGGTTTGCTTTAGTTTATTTGAATCTGCTCATCATGGCTGAGGGTGGTGTACAAGAAGGGAAGACTTTGAAGGAGCTGGAGAAGGAGATCACTTGCTCTGTCTGCCAGGAGCACTACACAGAGCCTAAGGTCCTCCCTTGCCTCCACTACTACTGCAAGGAGTGTGTCCTCAGACTGGCCCTCAGGACAGCCTCCAACAAGCCCTTCTCTTGCCCGGAGTGTCGCAAGGAGACCACCCTCCCCGAGGGAGGTGTAGAGGAACTCAGAACTGCCTTCTTTATCAACCGCTTGAAGTCCAATTTCTCTGCTCTAGAGCGAGTTCACGGCAAGATAGAGGTAACATGTGAAGGATGCAACTCTGGGAGCAAAGCTGAAGCTTTCTGTCGTCACTGTGCTGTCTTCATCTGCAAAGATTGTGTTTTATCTCACAAGAAAATAAAAGTGTTTTCTTCTCATGAAGTAGTTTCTCTAGAAGATTTGAAGCAAGGTCGAGCTAAACAGATAGCAGTAGCAGAGCCAGCCACTAAGAAGTGCAGCATTCATGAAGAGCCACTTCTCATCTACTGCTACGATTGTGACTCTCTCATCTGTCGTGACTGCACTGTGATAGATCACAAAGACCACAAGTTCCAGTTCAGTAAAGTAGCTGCTCCAGAAATGAAGAAATGTCTGTTAGAAGATCTAGTTCCTTTCAAGGAAGTATCTACCAAGTTCTCTACAGCTGCAGATGTGATTGCTACAACTAAATGTGAAGTAGAAGCTCAAAGGAAATGTTTGGTGGATACGATAGAGGCATCGTTTGAGAGACTTCACCATATTTTAGAGAAGCGAAAGAAAGAGCTTGTGCAGGAAGCTGTGAATAAAGTAGACGAGAAAGTAGAAAAGTTGTCAGCACAGGAGAAGAAGATTTTAACAGCTAATGCAGAGGTCCAGAGTATCGTAGAGTACACGGAGAGGTTCGTAGGTCACTGTTCAGACAACGAAGTAATGAGCATGCACACTGATATCAGGAGACAGATAAAGAGAGAGATAGAAGAACACAGCAAGCCAGAGACGAGCTTAGAGCCAGTAGAGGAGGCAGACGTGGGTGTAGAGGTGAGGTGTGAGGAGGAACTACAGCAGCTCTGTCAGACCAAGGCCAAGATCACTCAGCTAGGTGCAGATCCAACTAAGTGTACAGTTACAGGAGAAGGGGCGGAGTCAGCAGAGGTCCACCAAACAGCCAAGGTAACCTTGACTACTAGACTATCCAACAACAAGACCACTAGACGCAGTACTGAAGTAGTCAGTGAGTTGAAGTCTCTGTACAATGGATCAATCATGAAGTATAATGTAGACCAATCAGGACCTGGGGAATATCGTATCCAGTACACACCCACTGTGCGTGGACGTCATGAACTGACTGTGTCAGTAGACGGGCAGCAAGTAGCAGGTAGTCCCTTCCCTGTGTTTGTCTCCATCTCTCCTACTCAGCTAGGCAAGCCTGTCAAAGTGTGGGGTGGCATAGATACACCTCGTGGAATCACTACCAACTCTGAGAATAATGTGATAGTTGTTGAAGAAGAGGGATGTATTATTAAATTAGACAAGAATAGAAAGAAAACTGTATTAGTCTCACATTTGCTGAGTCAGCTTATTACATTAGATGGTATTGCTACTGACAGTGAAGACAATATTTATTGCACTGATTATGAATCTAATAAGATAATGAAATGTGACAAGAATGGAGGCAATGTTCAGGTATATGAGGTCCAGCAGGTAGCAGGTCCAGGACACAGGGGCGTGGCAGTAGTAGGTGATGAAGTGATGCTGTGTGAGCATAACAATGAAGGTACTATTATGATATACGACAAAGAACTCAAGTACAAGAGACGTATTCAACAAGATGGTGCGGGAAAATTTCGTTACCTATCTGCTGATTTCCATAGCAACATATACGTCACTGACTGTGATAATGAATACATTCGGGTCTTCAGTAAAGAGGGCGTGTTCTTACATTCCTTTGGTTGTGACAGTAATGGAGTAAAGAGACTAGAAGGACCTTATGGTGTGTGTGTATCTGGTAGCTATGTGTATGTCGCTGACTTCTATGGAGATTATGTGTCAGTGTTCACTACTTCAGGAGATTATGTCACATCATTTGGTCAGTGTGGGAAGGATGAAGGTGACCTTGATGGTCCATTTGGTGTGTGTGTAGATAAAGATGGGTTTGTGTATGTGGCTGATTATTGTAATGACAGAGTTCAGTGTTTCTGATTATGTACATTTTGTGCTATTTTTTATAATTTAGTTGTAGATATTGTGATATCTGATATTATATTATCTTAGATTAAATATTATAGAAACTTCTCAGTTGATAAGAAAACAGTGCAAACTATTGTTATTGAGACTGCACCACGTACTATTGTGAAGACAGTGGACCACAGTATGCATAGCCTTGGAACACTCATATATTATAATGAAAGCAGAGTATGAGCAAACAACATTAGATGCATCTGGCAATCTGTGGTTCAAACATTTCAATCAGAAAATGGACTGTTGTCATGTAATTATGACCATATTTCATATTATATTTGGTGACTTTGGTAGATAGCCACTAGTTCACTTCACTATGTCTGGCTAATGCTAAAGGATGCCATTTCTCAGGCCACACAACCAAGTTGCATAACTCTGTCTAGATCACATGATAGCAATGCCAACCACAGTGCAGCTGCTGCTAACAGGAACTAAATAGTGATGTGCTTCAGCACAAAAGCGAGGGAGCCATTGTGCACTATTAATTCAAACTACAAGTAGCTAAATTTATCTGATAAAAATTGATTCTGTGTTCATGAAATCTGCATGCAAAAATAACCAAATGGCTACATTAATTTTGTTTGCCTGATCTGAATTCAGCACACAAAAAAAATGTGTCTATAAAAGTTCATCAAACTTACTTTATATCCTAAAACAAGGTTATTGTCATCCCACACTTTGACAAGGAGGGCCTTAGGCTCTGCGTAGTGCTCCTGGCAGACAGAGCAAGTGATCTCCTTCAACACTCTCAGCCACGATGGAAAGATCCAATAATATGTAGTTGTTATTTAGTAACAATCTGTTTCACCAGCATTGTGGTGGCTGTGTGGCCAAGTTGAGGCTGGCATGGTTGGTAAGGGTCACAGATTTAATGATATTCATAACATGTGACTCAGCCTCTCAAGTGGCACTGTCAGGTAACTGTAGTAACACAACATCTATCAAGTAGTAATCATTGAGCAATAGGCATAGAGAGAGAGAGTCTCAGTGAGCGTATGTGTGTATATATATATATATATATATATACAATGTAGCTAGTCACACATGATTAATCTGATTGCCTGTTACTTGAATCTATAAACTAGATTCATGCTCTGCACCATTTGGATATTGTGTGTGTGTGTGTATCGTTCTGAGTAGCGTCTTGCTACGCTCAGACACCACGCAGATTCACGGTGTTCTAATTAACTTAATACACTTCTCAGTTCACATGTGAAGGATGGTATAGTGTTTATACAACACGACAATTCTTCAAGTTTTCAACATTTTCTGTCTGTGGAAATGTACCAATCACTCAAACACTCACACTGTTCAACAGCTTTACATTAATAAATAACACTGGGAGGACATTGTGGGGATGGTGGGTGTGGTAAAGGTGGGTGTGGTAAAGGTGGGTGTGGTAAAGGTAGCTAAAATATGGATTTATTTAGTTTGTTTTATCAGGTGATCTGGAGTTAGTTTTATTGTAACACTGTGTTACCCAGGTGATCTGGAGTTGCAGACACTGAAGAGACCTCAGACGACCGGCTATCAGTTCAGGTCATCTGTAGCTCAACTCATGAAGAACTTGATGACAAAGACACCAAACTACATCCGATGCATCAAGGTAAGGAAGAGAGGGGATACTGACACTCAAGGGATAAAGCAGAGATTAGAACGAAAGAATAGCTTAGAGTAACGAAACAATCATCATGCTGTGGGAGGAAATACACACACACACACACACACACACGCGTACACTCTATGTGTGATTAAGAAATCACCCATTCATGTCCTGTCCTGTTTCTATAGTAATTACATACCTCATAATCTGTTATTAGGTAAAGTACGTGCCATGCATACATCATCTTCCATTTGATTCACGAGTGTTACTAATACTTCATGTACGCAAGCACATGTCAGTCCAACATGAACAGCGAGTGTTAACAAGAAGCCACGCAAGCTGCTAGTATGTCCCCGTAGGGCGGCCATTAGTGCCCTCTCTGATCAGACAGATGTTCATGTTTCTGTTCATATACTAACTTGCTTCTCTACAATCTCTGTCACTTGGCTTCTATACAGGAGGGAGTCCATATATGGTTAATAGTGTATTTAATAAATATATTGGTTTAATGTAGGATGTTTGCTGGTTTTTAATCGCTATTATGTTTTTTGTAACATGTTTTAAAAAGTTGAGTTAAAGTATTTGCCTGAATATGCAGAAATGCTTTTGTATGCTCAGAAGTGGTAAAGTATCATTAGTGAAGAAAACATACTCAAAATGCATGATAAAAGTAAACGTTTTTATGACGAGCTCGCCTGCCACGCCCACTGGTGTTGTTTGAGCACATATGCCTACTTGCATATTAATTAACACCCGTACTTCTAATGCGCACAAATGCACACACTTCCTCGCACAGCCCAACAACATGAAGCAGTCTGGAGTGATGGATGAATCTCTCACGCGACATCAAGTAGCCTACCTGGGCCTCTTGGAAAATGTACGGGTGAGAAGGGCGGGGTTTTCCTATCGCCAGGACTACGAGAAGGCCCTGGCAAGGTACAAGATGCTGTGTCCCAAGACCTGGCCGATGTGGAAAGGAAGACCTAAAGATGGAGTGAAGGAAATACTGAAGGTAAGGTCAGGCTATAGTACAGGACCAACAGATTGGAGGGTTGGGTAGTGGATATCAGATGTAAAAAAACAGGTGCAAGATCATAATATAAATGTGAGATTATATCAAATATGTCACATTCCAGAAGTAGTCCTAGTTGAGTCTCAAAATACTGGTTGGTTGCTATGGTTATGATGAGGCATCAAGCCTAGTGAAACATTCATACTGTGAAATGTGAAGTATTTGAACGTACAGGATTGCTGACTAGTATAGTAAACTAGGCTTTGTCATGTCTGCATACACTACACAGAGCTTAGTTACATTGCCCAATGCTGGGCTGTTCAATATCCTCCAACTATTGTTCGTGTGTTTGTAGCTGTGTTGTGACTCCAAGAGGCAATATTCTTATGGCCGCTCCAAAGTCTTCATCCGCCATCCAGAGACTGTCTTTGATCTTGAAGGACGGCGCAAGGCCAAGATGGTGGACCTTGTGATTCTCATGCAGAAGGTGTACAGAGGATGGCATCAGTGGAGGAAGGTGGGGCATCTTGTTGTTTGTATTATTATTGTTGTTTATATAATTGTTGTTTGTGTTATCATTGTTGTTTGTATTATTATTGTTGTTGTTTATGTGTATTGTTGTTGCTGACTGCCTTGTTTGTTGTTTTAGTTCCAGGAGATGAGAAATGCTCAGATCGTTATAGCTGCCAACTTCAGATGCTACAAGGTATGTATGTGTGTGCATTTAGTCAAATGTGTGTTCTTGTGAGTTGTCAAGTTGTTGAGTGTGGGTGTTAACAAGCATGTACACCTGTGTGAGTGTGAGTGTGTATGTGTGTGCGCGTGTGTGCTGAATTTTATGTTTATATTTTTAAACTGTATCTGTCCAATCACTTATAGTACAATAAGAATTGGCAGAGACAGGTGCAGCTTAAAAATGTATTTCAGGAACTCAACAACTCTCTCTCTCTCTCTCTCTCTCTCCCTCTGCCGCTAGAACATGGATGTGAATGAGAACCAACCAGTGAACTTTATTTAGGACCTCATGAGCATTATTGACCCACCCACCAGCCAGCAATGAGGGACATGCCAGAGCATATAGTGACTCAGTGGAGGCAGTAGCTAAAGCTAACTTTGCTGAATGTGTGACTAACTAGTGTTAATTGAAGGATGCCTGTGAGCCTCGCACCAACAGGTGTTAACCTGTTGCTATATCAACACGATCCCTTGCCAACTATTTGCTATAATTGGTGATGTTTGAAAGCAGCGAGTATGGGCATGTGTGAGAGAGAGAGAGAGAGAGGGGGGGGGGTGAAGTCATTCACTTACCCTTATAGTGATAATTCTGCTAATAGATTTCTGTTGATAGAAGAAAAAACTACATTTGGTGATCTGGTCGCTGACCTCTTGCATGACCTTTATTCTCCACCTCAATCAGCACCACACATACCCACCCACCCCCCCCCCCCCCCCCCCCCCCCCCCCCCCACCCCACACCCCACCAGAAGTTCAACCGATGTAAACCCCAGATTTAAATAATCTGTTCAAGCCACTAATTTCTCAATCTTCACTTGCATATCCACTGAAGATATTGGTGTGCTCTGAGCACAACTACCAAGCCAGCTAGCCTAGCTACGTTCCCTATCCTCTGTACTAATTAGAGAAGAGGTGCTATCTAGAACTACTTATCCTCAGGATAGCAGAAAAGAGAGATTGTTGAAGAGAGTTTGTTGTTCATATTAAGGTTAGGGGTATGGTGTTAGCTCATGAATATTAATGAGATGAGTTAAATTGATATGCAATTTCTGAAAAGGTATGTCATATAGCAAAATAAGTCAGTTATACCAAACACAAACTTCAAATCCTAAATAATCACAGCAACGGTGACTTCTCTTTGGTCCCCTACTTACTTATGACCTCACCCCAACCCTGGGTGCCTAGCTAACTCCCCTATTAGGGTGCCAGTTGTGGAGCGCTGGGTCAGCTTTTCCAGAATTTTTTTTTCCTGGTACCTCCCCCTTGTTACTTACAATAAGAATGCACCCAACTTACGGTAGACTCCAAAGCCGTAGACCTGAAAACTGACGCAGAAAAACCAGCTAATTAAAAAAATTACAGCTGGTGTAACACCCATGCAATACGGCCATGCAATACGGCCACGCAATACGGCCATGCAATACGGCCACGCAATACGGCCATGCAATACGGCCATGCAATATGGCCACAGTGTTACAATGAAACTAGCTCCAGTTCTCCCAAAGTGAATGGTCCTAATAAATACACCAGGTGGGAGTGTAATAAATACACCAGGTGGGAGTGTAATAAATACACCAGGTGGGAGTGTAATAAATACACCAGGTGGGAGTGTAATAAATACACCAGGTGGGAGTGTAATAAATACACCAGGTGGGAGTGTAATAAATACACCAGGTGGGAGTGTAATTTGGCCGCAATATGGGGTCAGATGACAACTGGGAGTGGGCACAGTCATCTTGAAACATCAATGGGAATTTTGGGGATTCCAGTTATGACCAAGCCCTCTTTTATCTTGACTGAACAATCAATAGGGGAATGGTGGAAAGAGAAGCTAAAGGAGTCAATGTGTGAGGCTGGCAGGGAAGAAAAGAGGCTGGCAGAAGAGAGGGGATCATTTCATGAGGGAAGCCCTGCCATCACTGTCATTGTAGGTAGGGGTTGGAGCAAACGTTCCCATAAGCATTCCTACAATGCAAATTCTGGCATGGGAATCATAGTGGCAAAGGAGACGGGAAGACTACTTCATGTGGTGTTAGGAATAAATTCTGTTCTGCTTGTGCGCAAGGCACACTGCATGTTATAAAAACTGGTCTGCATCATCATCTGAAATGGAGACAGATATTATCTTGGAAGGATTTCTTACCGTATCTAGGACCCACCTGTCCTTGGTCACCCTTTCCCAATTTGCTAGGTGGTATTGGAGCTTTTAAGGGGACCACGCCCCAGCCCTTCAGTTGACTTATAATGTTTGTCAAAACTAATGGTGGTGAAATGGCATGAGATGGGTGCATTAGTTCTTGGCAAACTCCGTGCCAAACAGTGAGGGTGGGGCAGTCTTGAAGTTGGTTGTCTCCTTGGCCACTGGAAGCAGCGCCTTGTTCAGGTCTGTTGTGACCTTCTCCCTCCTGAGGTGGGTCATCTTGGCACTGGCATTGCTCACCAACTCCGTGGCGGCAACGACAGCTTTCTTGGCCTCCTCCCACGTTGGGGGTCCTCCCCTTTGTTCTGCTTCCAGCAGGTGGGTAAGGGGCGCCAGGGAGTCAAGCACCAAGGACTGGAGTCTGGCGAGTTCCTTGTCGGCGTTCCTGGTGGCCGTAGACACTTCACCCTTGATGAAGCCATCCAGTTGCGGGGTCCTCATGGCCGGCACCTTCGGAAGCGGGTAACGCCTCCTCGCCTTCAAGCGAGCGTCGTTCCTCAGGCCCAGGGTGCATCACTCGGTAAGGAGCTTCGCGGTGGCCTCAGAGACCTCCACCTGGTCTGTCTCTTCGTCCGAGTCCAGCAAGGTAGGGATAGGCCCAAGGCGATCTTCCTCCTCAGATGGGTGCTCCATCCGATGGCCCCAGCTCTCGCTGTCAGTGCTCTCCTGCCTCCGGCGGGGACGCTGTCACTCCCTCCTTCCTGACCTGCTCCGAGATCTGGAGGGGCTGGGGTCCCTTCTCTCCTGCCTGCTCCGAGACAGGGACCGCATGGAGGGCTACCTCGACCTGTGGCACCTCTCCGTGTCTTCTACTACCGACCGCTCTTTCAGGCGGTCAACGTCTTGCCTCAGGGAATCGAATTGACGACAGCTCCCTGAGAACTGAGACAACTTCATTGTTTTCGGCAGTCATAGCTTCTCCAAGCAAGAGACGGTGTCCACGTTGTTCGAGCTAAGAAAAAGGCCGACGAGAGCATGCACACGATTGGTTTTATACCGTTGATGGCCACGCCCACAGGGCGGGGCGGACGGTATGTAAAGTTAAATTATTCCAATTAAGCGACAAATAATTAGCTGTTCGAGTAGGAAAACTGGCCAAACACGTTGATGTGTGAGACTGAGCCTTCTGAAATATAATCTGTCAACTAATAATGAATTTGACTGACATATTTTATGATACAATAATGTGCTTGTTTCTTAGCCTATTGAAAAGTTCAAAGGTAGGCCACTAAACCACATGTGGTGCCAAGTTGGGCCTTGTAGTAACTAAAGTGTAGTCTGGTCAACACACTTGTGGAAAGTGCTAACCCACAAATTGAATTGAGTTGTGTGGGTGGGGAGCGGAGTCATGGCTGGTTGTCTTGGTAACTTGCAAGGCACTACAATTTGTTGCATTCAATGTCGTGAAAAAGGACAAAAGCCCAACTCTGCAAGGCATGAAAATATGTTACCCAATGGTGGTTTATTTCATTGCTCCATATCACACGTGCTACTATTAGGTCAACATGCACGCACAATATTAATAAATGTACCAACAGTAGTCCCGTTGTTCCCAGAGATAGGCGTTGCTATGTGGACACCATCACAACGGGATTTCCCATGTCTGTAGAATGCATGTCATGTCATGTCAGACTTAAGTACGAGTGAAGGATTTGATTTGGACTAGACATGGCCGACACAACGATGCAGTGGGTGTGTGCATGACTTGGTGCTTCTGTAGAGAAGTGACGTGTTATTCTATCCTTTTGTATTCTCCCAAAGCTTTGTGTTGGACACTCATGGTTGAACTGCTGAACAGTCCAATAGTTGGGACACTTCAGAAACTGTCCATCCATTGTGGGCTGTGAGTCTGCCAGCAATTCAGCAGTTAAAAGAGATTAAATGGAACAATATGAAACTCATGCAAGATCGATCGATTGTTACATAATTCACAAAATTCAAAAGAGTAAGAGAAAGAGAATGATCTAGTTCACACGTGCCAATATGAATGCCAGAACTACAGGGAGGAATTTAAGATATAATAATATGATCATATGTAGTAGTACATGTACCTTTAGATAATGAAACACTTTTACTTCCTCATAATTACAACTTCTTTAATTGATGTGGAGTGGGAGTAGTGTTTGATTAAGTGATGACATCATTTAATTAGTGGCCCGCGTGCTTCTATTTCATTCCTTGCAGTGGAGGGAGTGGTTTCTGGACATCAGGTATGCCACCATTACCATACAGAGTTTCTATCGCGGGATGCTGGCTCGAAGAGAGCTGCGTATTCTCAAGTACATTCGAGATGCTACTCGGGCAGCAGATATCATTCGCAAGCACTTCCTGGGATGGAAGGCTCGCATGATGGTAGGTGTGGTTTAGAATGAGTGTGGGTGTGGCATCACAGATCAGCAAAGTGTTTAACAAAGAGAGAAGGAAAAAAATAATTCAATCAGAAATGATTCAACCATTGTTGATCAGCAGATAAGTTGTTGTTATTATTATTATTTGTTGTTGTTGTTGTTGTTGTTGTGTTCTCAATCACATGTTTCCATTAGCATGGAAGGTGATGGGGACTGGTTGTGCATTATTTCTGTTGCTAAGGGATACCATAGTTGCTATAAATCGAGTATGTGATTTAATCAGGAGAAAGTTGCATATATTGCAAGAGCACTGATCACAACTGTCTGTATCAGGTCTTATTTAAATCTTGTGTCTATTTTAGTACAAGGAGATGTTGTTCCACCACAAGTATGAAGTCCCGGCACTCACCATCCAGCGCTACTTCAGAGGAGCTAGGGTCCGTCTGGCCTACAGGAGGGAAAGGGCGGCCATTGTCATTCAGAAGTACTACCGTGGGTGGCACGTGCGTCGCTACGGGCGACAAGAAGCAGCGGCCATTGTGATACAGAAGTACTTTCGAGGGTGGAAGGTTCGTAGTTTCTCCAGAGAGGATCACGCCGCCATCATTATCCAGACCAACTATCGTGCCTGGAGAGCTAGGGAGTTCTACAGTCTGTTGAGAACAGTGGTCACTATTCAGAAGTACTACAGAGGCTGGAGGGTAGGTCTTGGTGTGTGTATATGTGTGTGCGTATGCACTTTATGTTGGAATGTGTGTGCACTTGTCACTTGTGCGATACATCCTCTGTGTGTATGTGCATGTGTGTGCACGGGTGTGGGGGGGGCGGGGCAGGGGCGGGGGGATTTCAGTGTTTCCAGCAATATCTCACCTTGTTTATTGAGGAAGCTTACTCATTATTATCAATTACAGGGTTTGTCTCTTCCGTGTTTGTTGATTACAAGTCGTCAGGCACACTATGTATACTACATATTAATTTGGGAAGGAACCACCACTTTCTGTGTATCAGATGTCACATGAGCTAATAACCAATGCATGCTTTCAACACATGTAGACTCCAGTCCTGTGACATGTTCAGTGTGAATCATAAGGTTGGTACCGTTCTGTGTGGTTATGTTTAGGCTCGTTTGAGAGCGTGGGAGTTGCGGAAGGAGAGAGCAGGACCTGTCATAGCTCAGTTTATGTGGAATGCCATGGTGAGTTTAAGCTCCACCCACTGGGAGGAGATTCACTTTAATTATTCTCACATGTTCGACATTATTGCCAACCTTATTATTAATAGATTATTATTTCATAGATTATTATTTATAGATTATTATTTATAGATTATTATTTCATAGATTAGTATTTCATAGATTATTATTTTATAGATTATTATTTAATAGATTATTATTTATAGATTATTATTTCATAAATTATTATTTCATAGATTATTATTATTATTATTTATTATTATTGGTATTATCTATTTCATTTGTATAAGAATATTTACCTGAAAATAAGATTAGCTATTGTCTATTACAATTATAATTAATCAGCCACACCCACAGAAGCATGTAGATCTCTAGTTCCCATTGTCATGTTCACACATCCATTATTCTCTCTTCCATCTCTGAAGTAACTCCACACTGATGATTAACAATTTAAATCTCACTGACAGAGAGTTGTTATAAACCTGCATCACTCTCTCTCCTTCTAGTGTTACAAGTTCCTGGCATCTCTGTTTCACAATCTCCCCACCAATTCTTTGCTGGACAAGAGATGGCCGGCAGCTCCAACTAACTTCCAAGAAGCATCCGAACACCTTCGTCTTATTCATCACAAATGGCGGGTAACTACCACATGGTGTAGCGCGGGCTAGTAGCTATGGCAGGCTCGCACATGTTGATACCATGCATCTATTCAGCTAAAAGACTAGTCAAATTTTGTGCAGTCAATCTTATTTGTTCTAACCCCCCCCCCCTCCCCCCCTGCCCCCTCCCCCTTTCATATATGGCTTCCTATTAATTGTAGTGTAAGGCTGTTAGAGATTACTTCATTGAGCGTCCACAGGAGAGGAGGAAGATGAGTGAAAAGTCGAGAGCAAGTACTTTGTTCAAAGGAAAGAAATCTCTCTATCCAAAGACGTGAGTCATCTGTCACTTACCCGAGTAGGGACCTTCTTGACTCCTGGGATATTTTTATTGTCTCTTTGTTTTGTTGTTGTTGTTGTTTGCTTGTTGTTATTGATGTTTACAGTGTACCAATTCCTTTCAAGTCTGATCGCATCAATCTGAAGATGGATGAGCGCTGGGCTAAAGTTGTGGCCCAGACTAATGAGCAGCGAGTCATTTGGGCAGACCACGTACAAAAACTGAACAGGAAAGATGCCAAGGTATGTACGTATGTGTGTGTGTGTGTAAAGTAGTGTGTGGTCTGGCATCACTACAAATAGGGTCATACTGATTATCTAGCCTACTTTCTACCTTTTTATCTTTAATTAGGGTGTTCCCATGGTGATGGTTGTCACGGGAAACTCTTTCATGTTGTTGGATCCTAAGAACCTGTCCATGAAGTATCGTGTGGACCTCTCTCATCTCAAGCATGTCTCCATGAGTAGCTATGGCGACCATTTGTTTGTGCTTCACATCGATTCGGTCAGTTGAGAGAGAGAGAGAGAGAGATTATTAGAGAGAGAGGTTGTAGCTGAGCTGTTGTTACAGTTGTTTACTGCAACTTAGTAACCACAACTTGAGGGTGTGTGTTAATTGGTACATATACCATTATGCAAGGGCAAGAATGCATGCATGGTCCATAGGACATACACACACACATACATACATACACACACACATACATACACACATACATACATACACACATACATACATACATACATACATACATACATATATACATACATACATACATACATACATATATACATATATACATACATATATACAAACACACACTTATTCATTCTTAATTACTTATTATTTCATTCATTTCCTGTTGTGCATTATTTTGTGCATATTTTCTGAGCATGCTCAGTCTATCACTTGACACATGGTTTAGAGGCCTGGGACCTCTTTTCCCAGTTGTTATTCTGATGATTAGTATCATGTTTTAGACAGAGAAAACAGCATTATGGTTGGGTTATAAATGCTGACTTAGCGGAAGTTTGTGGTGTGTTTAAATGTCTAACACAATATAGGATACATATACGTGTGTGTGTGTGTGTGTGTGTGTGTGTGTGTGTGTGGTGGCTGTGTTCAAGCCCAACTCTGGGCACTTTTCCATCTGATTTTCCATCTGCCACCAGCCCCACCAGTCCACCCAGCTGTGATTGGGTATCTGGCATTTGCTGGGGTGCAAATTTAAGGCCTTTTCCCATGAAACAGCAATGGTCCAGGTGGGACTTTGGGTGTCCACACCATTTGCTGTGAGGAAAAACCTGTTTTCCTGTGAGTTCTTAGCCCGGCTCCAGGAGCTTTGCTTGCACGGCTCACAGTGCCTGCTTAGTGCACAGGCATCTTAGCTCTGCCAGTGCACGTGACTGTCTCCTGCGAGTTCCTAGCCCGGCTCCAGGAGCTTTGCTTGCACGGCTCACAGTGCCTGCTTAGTGCGCAGACATCCTGGCTCTGCCAGGTGCGCGTGACTGCAGCAGCAAGAGAATTGTTTTTTTTTATGCTACTCATTAACTCATTAATGCAATATAATTAATACAAGTGAAGCAGTTGTCTATTGTCTATAATTAATACAAGTGAAGCAGTTGTCTATTCATATATATTTAATCATTAGTGATTTTGTATTGTTCTGCTTGTAAATGATCTGGAACAGTGCACTGAGTCCTGGGGTAGTGATCGGTGTATGTATTGATGGATTTCTCCATTGTGTTCAGTTTATTGTTATTCTTATGGATAATGGGGTGCAGTTATAGTCCAGTCATTATAAGGTTTGACCTTTATGGGAAAGTATAGAGGGTTTAGATGGCTAGGCAGCTTACAAGTCAATAGTTATATTCCACAACATTTATTTATTTATTTATTTTATCACTTATACTATCAGATAACAGACTCCTGCTACTACCTCATGGCTATTTCTATTGGATATTGAGAAACAATCTGAACCCCAAACCCTCCCCAAGAATTTTAGGAAAAGTAATAAAATATCAAATAAGAATTAAATTAACATAATCAATAACAGACTTCAGCCCTCGCGAGGGCTGAAGGTCCGAGGATAGCGTAAATCACATACTGACCTAACGAAGGGGTGCAACTGACTTGTGCCATGGCTCTAGGCCATAGGAGACACATAAAAACTATTTTTTCATTGGATGATTCACTTATTCACGTCCTAGGAGGTGGAGGTGGGTATGAAGCATATCCTCCTTGAATTGAACATCTGATTGGATGGTTTGAATGTACCATGGTACAAATTATATATATTACAATATTTTATTGATGGACGTTATGCTTCCCCTCACACACACACCCCTCCCCTCCCAAGCAAAAAATCATCTCTGAGTGACATTAACAGAAATGCTTCATCCGACACCAGTGAATAAATATCCTAGCTTTGATTTCTTAAGAGTTGATTCTGCTCTAGACTTACTGACACATTGTGCTTTTTTATTCCCTGTTTATGAGATAAGAGGAAAGTTAAATGTATTCTCTCACTTTCACAGGCTTTTTTTTTTTTAACAATACAGATTAAAAATATTTGGCGATCCTGGGTTCGATTCCTGGTGGCGACCAAATATTTTTAATTCTGTATTGTTTAAAAAGCCTGTGACAGTGAGAAAGTACATCTAATGTAAAAGAATACTGGGAAATAAATTGTGAAGAGGAAAGTTGCTAGTATTGGGCAAGCCATAATTTAAGCAGTTATGTCATGTGCTGTCCTTCCCTACGGCAAATTAGTATTACTTGCAGACTCATCATTTGTATTGCTCAAAGTTTGTATAGCTACTCATTGTATTGGTTTTGTTCCTCATAGTAGACTCTAAGGAGTAATATTAGGTGAATGCTACAGTAGGAGGAAGGCGTTTCAATGTAACAAATGACTTAGCTGAGTAGCTGCAAGATCCATACATGTAAGAATGACTATATTACTTAGTGTATTTATATCAATCAAATAAAAGGTTATAAGCTAAAATTTGATGGTACCAATAATTTCAGGTAAAAGTGAAATAAACTGAAGTTATAGCCAGCAAATAACATCTCATGAATATTAATGAGCTCGTGAGCAGATACTACCTAAATAACACATTTCTAGTGGTCAGGTTTTGGTAGACTTTTAGTATGTTGAATGTGATGTGGAACAGTGTGTCCCTAATTAGCACCCAAGGTTTGCTAATTCACACCTCCAACTTGCCCCTGCTCTCTTCACACTGGGATGTGTGCTGTCACCTCAGTGGAGAGTTGGATTCTTCCAGTTTCAGTTGCTGCAATGTGAGGGACTAGGTGGGGGGGGGGGGGGGGAGTTTAGCTTCAGACTTCCACTGTGTAGCTCACGTGTATTGCTATCCACATTGTGCTGTACTGGGCATGTGCTTCCCCTGTAGGGGGCCGCCTCTTCCGCTACACTGACCCCTATCTCTGCCCCTTTTGCTTGTACTCTTGGCTCTTCCGTTAACCCCTTTTAATGTACCATTAAACTACAAAACATGCAAGAGACTCTCACTGGTACATTATAGTTTTCAACATAAAAATCCTGAATTTCACTTTTCAGCATAATTACAGCGGGCAGAAAAATAAATTATTTGCTCATGTGATTGTGACGTGACGATAGGGGGCGTTATCTACATACAGCTTGAACTTACATGGAGCTGACAGCTTACTTACTTCTCTCTAAAATTAGCCCGAAATTCGAAAAAGTAGAATGAAAGGTCTTAAATCGTCGTTCTGAGTAAACTTTTATGAGTATTAGCACGGGTAACCGTGCTATTGATCCCTAATAGCACAGGTTACCCGTGCTATCACTCGCTAATAGTAGGCCAGCTTTTAAAAAGTCATTTGCAATTGTAGCTACAGTACACTGTATCGTTCACTCACTATCTCCTTATTTCATAATTAACTTCTGCTGGAACTTCGTTTTCAACCTGCGGCTCCTCCTAATCTGTTGAAAAACATTCCGTCTAATACAGGTAGAGCTTCTGTGGTAATAAAGGACATTGTCTCCAACTAGGAACTACTCGAACTGTACATTTCCAAGGTTAACTCTGCACGCATGCGCACTTACCCGTGCTATTTCACTTAGCTACCGAGGTATTTCAATTAGTTACACGCTATTTCGCTTTCCCCGTGCGATTTCAATTGAACAGCGATTTTTCCCATACATTTTTGAATGGGCAACTTACGCGCCGTATTATTAATACTTAAATCAGCAGTTAATTGTCAGTATTCTCCAAGATCAGAGCATTACAGACAGACAGACAGACAGGACGACTGCTAAAACCCTCTCGCGCATGCTCGCTAAGGGTACATAATACGTGGGGCACCAGAGGGTGCTGGCAATTATAAGAATCTTTAGTTACTTGTAACTGGCGAGGCTTCTGTTTGCTACTCTACAGTGAATGGATAGCGACGTCTGAGAGAATAGAGAAACAATTAAAATGTAAACATCAAAGGTCTCGACAGAGTTTTTTTTATGGTTTCCAGACATGATTAGCACTACTGGTACAACTCTAGTTCCATCTTCTTGTCTTAGAATAACACAGCCATTTAATTATCACTTGTTGGATGTGTCATGTGCAGTGATGTTTGTGCAGCTGCATGGTGTGAATAATAATTAGTGCTAATGTTTGTGTGTGTGTGTGTGTGTTTGTATCCAGGCGAGAGGGGCGGACCGGTCTTATGCGAAGGGAGACTTTGTTCTGCGCACTCCCAATGTGATAGAGCTCATCACCAAGATGCACGCTGTGATTCATGAACTCCTCAAGAAGAAACTTCAGATCGTCTTCTCCAATGAGTAAGTTTGTGTGCACGTACATGAATACATTATATAGTCTGTCTGTGTATCTTATTTTCATTTGGAAGGGGTTGGGGGGTGGGGGTGGAAGCACACACATATTTTGCTGGCCTTTTTTCCCCCCGCTAGTTCATAGTTGTTGGGTTTTTTTTGTTTTTTTTTTGCTTTTTTATGAATCCATTTAATTGTTTAGAATGGAATGGCAACAATAACTGGTGCATCAACAAGTTTTTGTTTGCCCAAATTTCTGGATTAGGAATTTTTAAAAGATCAACATATACCAATTGTTTGTTCGTGTGTGGTTTCAATGCCTGCAGGTCTTGATTTCTCAGTTGCTTAGGATGTGATGTGACATCACTACCATAATGGGGGGCATGTTTGCATTGTAGTGATGCAGTCTTTCCAATGGTTTCTTAGTAGTCTGTCTTCTCCTCCTGCTTACAGACATCTTGACAGAAATTCCGTAGATTTATTATACTAGTTTAGGAAAGGAATGACTTATCAAAGCAAACGTTCTTTTCAATTAATGAAGGAATTTGTTTTGACCCTCAGCACTCATGCATGAGTAGGTTGCAGAAGCCATTTTGTCTAACATCTAGCTGTACATCAAGCCATGTTTGGATTTTTTTTTGTATTCAAGATGTTTTTTATCATGTAATCTAGCCACACCAATCAATTATTGGTATTGTTGTTTGCATATATCTTCCATTCGAGAGTGTCAGGCAATTACTTTTTCTGCAGATTACCGAAGTTTTATTTTTTAGAAATTCCCACTTTACTAAATAGGCTCTGTGTATGTACTGTCTGGCTAAATCTGATTGGTCTAAAGTGTCACTGAAGGATCTCTGATGAAGGCTTCATTGTTAGCACATAATGAGCTATTTTTAAAAAGTCACATTTTATCTTCTCACTGTCTTTCAGGAGGGAGTAGATTAAACGTGTGTGTGTGTGTGTGTGTTCTCAGAATCCAGGCCAACTTCAAGCCAGGAGATGCCCCTTGCATCATAAGGTTCCAACACAATGCTAGAGCAGGAGGACACGCCTCTTCACCCATTTGCCAGCGCAAGGGCAATGCCATGAACATATTGGTGTGACACCTCCTGGCTTCATATCGTACTCCAACACTTCCAACTTCATATTTATATATCCACCTCCACAGTTATATAGAACGTTCATACATGGACCACAATACAATGCTGACTGCACATGTAATGTAATTTTTATAACTTGATTTTCAGATTTTACTGATTGTAAAACCGAACCATGTCAATTGTGGAGTAGGGGAAGGTGTGTGTGTACGTGTGTGTGTGTGTGTGTGTGGTTGGGGGAGATTGAGGGAGCATGACAACCACAGAAGAATGGCTGCTATGAGTGTCCCTACTCTCCGACCCTTTACCTGCAATAGATGTAGTCGGTCATTTAGAAGGGGCCAAGATATAGCTAGACACAGATGTGTGTTACAACAAGACCAAGAAAATGATTAACCACTATGTAACTGTCAATCTGCTTAGCAGAGTGTGACACCTCCTGGCACCCTTCAAGGTTGGGGGGGGGTTAAAGAGATGGTGAGAAAAGTGGAGTTGTTGTACTCCCATAAAATTAATGCTGGAGGTGGTTACAGGACGGGACACTTATATGCTCCATCAGCATCCTGCCTCTCACAACAACCGAAACCGCCGCGGGGGAAACGTCGAGCTAAACGCAACGTAAATTAATAATGCATTCTCTGCCACACCCCCTCCTCAAAATATAAGCCATTTGTACGCACTCCACTAGTAGTCTGTTTCAGGTTCGCAAGCTCTACTTGAATTGATCTCTCCGAAGGTGGTTACCACGATGAAGACTGGGCTAGCAGTTCTGAGTTATCTCCTCCTGCTCGGACTGAGCAGTTTCGCAAGCGCCAGGAATACTTACCGTAAGTTAGCAGTTCTCGGCGTCTACCTTAGTTTATTTCTCTCGCTGTACGCCTATTCCTGCAGCTAGAACCTTGCCACCCTGCGGCAAGCAGACGGATAGTTTTGTTTTGTATTCGTTGGGGGTGATGGTTTCTAAAAGATGTTACGTGTGCAAACCCAGATGTACCGTGTGCAAGGAGGTGTCGGTCGCGCCCTTCCGCCGCCTCGGCAAAAGAGCCTAAAAAGTGTGCGAAGAGAAGCATAGAATGACCGTTGTGTGGTGGCTAGAAGTTTTGAACTGTGGTGTTGTGTAGCCGTAGAAGGAGTGCAGGTAAGCTGTGGCAGTTCTGTAAAGAGTAAGTGTAAATTGGTGTCTACTACATCTCCCATGCTGGTTTTGAGAGAAAGCATGTGATGTCAGTGTGTAGGAAAAGGGGAGAGCTAGTTGGCCAGTCCAGTTTGTGGTACAGATTTTGTTAGTGAGTAACTAGCAGTGCCAGTTCAGTCGTTCATTGATAACGAGCACTAGCTACAAAAGAAGCTCTAATGCACTTTTTTTTTTGCTGACAACAGGAAATAAACTTACCGAAGAGATCGTAGATTTCTTGGACACAACCGTACAAGCCCAACAAGAAGCTAAATCAGAAGAACACCGCAGAAAACTTGAGGAAAAGGTAGCATAGCAATCGACTCTGCGCACGCAATCAATTTCTGAAGAACTGAAATTGCTGATTCAGCACAATCGGAAGGCTCACGCGCGCGACTGACTTAATTATTGCTTCCGGGGGGTTGGGTCCGTTGCGTATCGCGCGTTTTTCCAGCGAGTGAGAAAACTTTATTTCTGGTTCTTTTTGGGCCCGGACACACAATGACCGTGCATATCATTGATTGTGCGGTCCAAATCGAGTTCTGTACGGTAATTGACCGATGTCCGCATGTTATTTTTAGCTCCAGCAGAATAGGTTAGGAACCAGCAGCATGTACAGCCTGGGCGATGCTGGCCGTTGTCATATAGAACCCAAACTGTATGGGTTATGTAATAATGTATTGTGTATATAAAATATGTACATAACTACACTGTTGACTAAACTATTGCATTGAACATGTCCCAAAGTATGAATTGGACTAGCACATGTGTAGTTAGAAGGTTGTAAGTGGGTCTAATGGATACTTGTAAATGAGTATGGATTGTCATAGAACCATTAGAGTAGCACTTTAAAAAGAAAAAGGAATGACTCTTTAATAGCAGTTGCACATGTTTGCTGTCATTAGCCTGTGGGTAGCTTTTCAAGAAATTATCCTATGCTGGAAACCACCTTGTAAGAGCTATTTTAATTTTAACAAAATTTTCAGATTCTGGGCATTTGGAGAAGCGTGCGGAAGATGATCACGGACATGAAGAAGATGGCCACGGACATGGAGCTGAAGTAGCAAGCACGTCTGCCGTAAGTTAATATGGTGGAAGTTTCCTCGATCTAGCGTGTCAGTTTTGAGCATCTTAAGGAATGTGTATGTCTAGAATCGTATTAGTTGAAAATGAGCAAGCCAGGATGTTTGTATTTCAACCCACTTAATGCTCCCACTTGCCTTTATTAGTTACCATGGTTTCTGGAGCTCACCGTAGGCACCACATGAATGACTGGACAATGACTACTTGAATCATGTACACTATTGTGTAGTGGTATTCATTAATTTGTGTGTGTGTGTGTGTGTGCCTCTGCTGGCCTGGCAGGTGGTGGACATAATATTCATGTGGGTGGTTGACCGTCGTTAATGGTGCGGTGATTGGGGCATGTGCCACGCCTTGTGCTGGTAACCATGGTAGTGGGGGAGAGTGATGTTACGGGGCAAGCAAGCTAGTCCAGCAGAAGTTGAATTTGTTGACCTTTCCTCCCCTCATGATGTGGAATATGGGATACATTTCTACATCATTTAGGCTGATCTTGCTGACAGTTTATTATTAACTGTTTGGATTTGTTAGATTATTATAAGTACACGTTCATTCACCTCCGTGTGTCAAGTGGTGAGGGCTGAAAGAAACAATGAAGTGACTATAAGAAATAAGAAATTTTGTTATCAATAAAAATTAAAAAAAGGATATGTCTTACTGATCTTTGTCCATTTGGCTACTCAAGGAGAGAGAGAGAGAGGGGGGGGGGAACAGTAGAGAATTAGATCTTGAGAATCCTGTCTTCAGAAAAGTCAGATCGTGAAGTAGCTTTCTGACTATTGTTCACCATACATACACACAGAGAAAATTTCCTTTTTAATCTTGTGCTTCAACAATGTATAATATTGTTGTTTACCTTACTGCAGTGTCCTGTGACAGGAGTGGGTGTGGTCAGAGAACTGATGGAGTTGGCAGAGAAGAGGTCATCTCTAATGAACTGCACTTTTGAGTTGGGACATCATGAAGACGAACATGGGCATGAGGAAGAGGAAGCCGGACATGGTAAGGGGAAATTTCTAGTTAATAATAGTCCTAGTAATCATGGTAGTCCTAGCAATCATGGTAAAGGGTGGCCCTAGCAATCATGGTAAAGGGTGGTTCTAGCAATCATGGTAAAGGGTGGTTCTAGCAATCATAGTGAAGGGTGGCCCTAGCAATCATGGTAAAGGGTGGTTCTAGCAATCATGGTAAAGGGTTGATTGAAGGGTAGTTCTGGCAAGCACGGTAAAGGGTGGTCTTAGCAGGGTATCCCTAGCAATTATGTGAAAGGTATGATATAATTAAGGGTATTATTGGCGAGCGAGCGTAACGAGCGAGACACTTACAGGGGTAACACAATGAAAATCGGGGATGTTTGTTTATTTATTTATTAGTATATATGTATGGACGTACGTAAGGCATTTTTGTACTTTGACCCTCGCGTTTTTGTGTTAGTTTAGTTGTCGACCCCGTCCCAAATTGCACTAAACAGAATCCTCTGGTTTATCGATCAGTACCCGTATCACCCTAGAAATTGAATTGTTTACCGTTTTGAATTCTTTTGCGGGTGCAGTTAAAACTTGAAAACTTAAGGGACTTCCATTTCTATTCGAGTTAGTGGCGGTGGTAAGTCAATGCTCTCTTTGGCATGGTTATAAGCCGTGCGCAGCAGTACTTACTTGAAAATACATTGTCCACTAGACTACCGCGAAGGTAAGTCTGTGTAGGTGCATGTCCAGTTGTGTCAAAGCATTGTGTGTTACAACCACTACTTAGCTAAAGAATATCACAAAGAAAACTTTTAAATAACGTGTATTGTTTTGTTGTTGTTTTTTCCCTTCAATTCAAGCAGTTGCAGAGAGTTGTTACTATGGCACTGAAATCCCTTTGCCGTGTATGCGAAATTAAAAAAAACTGGACCTAATTTTCAGTAGCTTCAGTGTTAGAAGTCAAAATCATTCATATAAAAATAGTATAGTCTTTAGGCTCGCTCGCCATTTGTGCTCAAGCACATCACTAGTGGTAGAAGGTAGTAATTCCAACAGTGGGATATCTACATGGTAAAGGGTCTTCATCTATAGTGTTATGTTTAATATACTGTGGTGTTCTTCGCAACAAGTGAGCTAGCCTGGAGGGCATATTGATAATGTAAACAATCAACTGAATAAAGAGCAAGAACGAAAGAAAGATCTTACAACTGCATATGCCCACTGATGACCCGAATTATTATTTTTATACAGACGAACAGGAGGAGTTGTGCAGTGATGTTGTTGGCGTGGTAACCGAACTCCTCATTCACCTGAATGTCTCCACTGAGTGCTGCCTAGAACAACAAAATGTTTCTGCTTGTGCCACGCCCACAACCAGTGCCCCACCCACAGCAGACTCAAATAGAATCTCAGCATCTGAGGGTGAGTTTAAATAGCATACACATACACACACACACACTCACACACACACACACACACACTCACACACACACACTCACACACACAAGAAGCACACAATAGATTCTGAATGGTGCATACATAGAATAGTTGTAGTATTATTAATCTCATTCAATATCTTCCAGCATACGGCTATGGCTTCTTGATGGTATTGCTTGTGAGTCTTGCTTCTCTCATTGGACTGGCCATTATACCCATCACTAAGAACAAGAAGCTCAAGTCCTACTACCACTACTTCTATGCCCTCCTCATTGCCCTGGGGGCGTCGGCTCTTTTCTGTGACGCAATTCTCCATCTTATCCCTGAGGTACAGTACACACACACTGGGAGAGGGCTCAAGTGACATCTCTCTCCTTTCTTTATTTCCCACCTACCCCACCTATTTATTATATGTGACCGTCTACAGGAAAACCGGGCACAACGCGGCGTGCGTAAATATCGAGAAAAGATCGATCGATTTCTTAAAAATGTATTGTTTCAAGCCTACGGAAGGGAACGGTTAGGTCTATTATAGTGGGAACGACTTAAGCTACGACGATAAAACTTGGAGAGCTCAATATCTGGACGCCGACAACTCTGTAAGTGCAAAAAAAAAATTTCGAAGGGTGCCGCGTTGTGCCCGGTTTTCCTATAGACGGTCACATATACTGTACATTCTACAATTTTTTCTCTTTTCCTACATATGTACACAGGCATTTGGTCTCCATGACCACGGTGCAGAAGGTGACGGGCATGCTCACGAGGAAGAAGAAGAAGAAGGCAAGACCATATTGTGGAGGTCTCTGGTGGTAGTCTTGGGGCTCTATGCATTCTTCTTGTTTGAATTCATCCTGCACTCATGCACCACTCACTCACACGCCCCCTCTGTGGATGGAGAGAACTCGTCGAGTGCTGAGGTATTTCTGAATGTTGTGATATCTGGCAGTTTGTTAACTGAGCCAGAGGTAGTGGTTAGGATATGGTATTTTGCGGTTGAGACACAGTTTTAAAATGGAAGTAGTTGCCATGGCAATTAGTTGTATTACTTTAGCATGATGTAATGTCTACGAGCTTTCATGGATTCTTCCTCCTCCAACACACACACATACACACATATGCATTCACACATGCACAATAGCAGGAGAAGGTGCCCCTTCAGGACATAGAAGGTGGCCAAACTGACCAACAAAATGAGAAGCAAGTTGGTGAGAATGGAACAGAGGTGGAAGTAACATTTCCACATGGAACCTGTCGACCTTCTGATGGCACTACAACAGGCGCAATTCATCCCACGGAGAATGGCAGCAAGAAACAAGTGAGTAGTAGTAATAGTAGCAGTAGCTTTGTTGTTTGGTATCTTTAATTTGGTTTTATTTGATTAATTTATTTTTTACAAATGTACTGATTTATTAATTTTTTGCATCTAGTCTGTTGGTGGTAGAGTCGGTCGCTACATTCTCGGCATCAAGCCTCTGGCGTGGCTCATTATCGTGGGGGACAGTCTCCACAACTTTGCAGATGGACTGGCCATAGGAGCGGCCATTTCTCAGAGCCTCTCTCTCGGCATCAGCACCACCATTGCTGTACTTTTCCACGAGATCCCTCACGAGTTGGGAGACTTCTCCATTCTTCTCTCCACTGGCATGGCCTGGTACGTGGCCATTTCCATCAACTTCATCTCAGCTCTGACGGCCATGATCGGATTCTTTGTGGGTGTGGCCATTGGAACTAACAGCACTGGCGCCAACTATTGGATTTTGGGAGTGACAGCCGGAGTCTTCCTGTACCTGGCTCTGGTGGATCTGGTAAGTGGTCGATCTGGCAAGTGGTTAGTCTTCAAATTCATTGAACATTATTAAGTAGAAGTAGTTCGGGTAAGGGATAGCTAACAACAGTTGAAAAATGATTGTTAAACCTTTAATTTACGTCTGCAGCTTCCAGAGCTCATTCACACTAAAGACAAAGGTTACCCAAGGCTCATCAAGTTTGCACTGATCAATGCTGGGTTCTTCATCTCCTTTGTGGCTCTATTCTTGCTGGCCTACTATGAAGAAGACCTCAACAGTCTGGTTACAGTTTGATTCCTGAACAGACATTTGATTTTTTTTTTGTGTGTAATAAATTGTCCAGTATTTTTTTTTATGATAAAGTTCATTAAGTATACATTGTCTCCTGGTGTCTCTGAAAAACGATTAAGCGGGTCTGGTGGATGCCTAACTATATGTACACGTCTCTTCTCTCGTTATTTAATACCAATCTCTACGACCACGCCCACACAAGGCTCCACCTACCTACCGCTAATTAGTGGTCACTTTTGAGAATTGGCGAGTATAATAGTAAACTCGGTCGCTGGGTGAGGGTAGGAACTAGGATGAGACAAGGGACTGCGGTTGTAGGACTTCTACTGATAAACTTATGTGGAACAGTTGCCAGAGCGTACGGTAAGAAGGAACTCGTAACCTTGGGGCTAGTCGTAAATTAAATGTAAGGTACAATATCGTGTGCCATGTGTAAAGGTGCCGTGTGTAAAGGTGCCGTGTGCAAGGGTCTGCAACCCGAGAATGCTATGGTCCTAATATACCAACTCGATAAGCAATGGTTAGTGTACTTGCTGAAATATGAGCTCCAGTGATAGAGATTAAGTTAAGTGCTTAGGTTACAATTATTGTCATTATTATTATTAATGGTATTAGTATTATTGTAAATAGTAGCTAGCTGTTAGGCAATGTTTGTTACGTTGAGGCATCCAATATAGCTTCACTGAGCAGGCAATAGGTGAGTCAGTGACATACCAAAATACAACAATAAAATGCAGGTTGATAGGGGCAACAGGGTGGACAAACAGGCAGTGCCCTAAAAGCATGCCTTTTGGCTGTTCAACGTCCCAATAAAAAGAAGCTTATTGGCAGGTATATCTGCACCTTTCTCCACCAGTCCTTCATTGTTGATCACATGAAGAGCTGCTAACATTGCCAGTGGCACATCACCACCCACAGTGATAGCTCGTGTGTGGCCATACCTGAGTTTAGTATTGTAATCTTTGTTAGGCACTGCTACAGAGCCAACTGTATAGCTATATGGTTGTGGGTGAGCTGTAGCGAAATATTCACATTTTGTTGACTTAGATTTTATTATGTTTATTTAACGATGTCAAAAACAGTATTTGAGACTACTCCAGTATACACAACTGGTTTGCTATGTGTTTCTATATACATAGCACTAATGGTGTCTAACTTGCAGGCTCCTCACCACGGTTGGTAAAACGTGTCGGAGATGACCATGGGCATGAAGAGGATGACCACTTCAGTGAGGAAGGTCTAGGAAGGACAGCTGCCGTGAGTGGAGTAATTGAATTGGAACTGTACGAATTGAATTGGAACTGTAGAGTCAATTATGAATCTGAAAGGGAGTGGAAGACTGGAATATAATTAAGTGAGGTTTAGGTCTAATAGCCACCAATATGAACAGAAGTATTTACTGTTGATAGATGTGGTTTACTTGATAAACTTGTGGTTTAGAAGCCATTGGCAGGGAAAAGATAGTAGGGAGATAAAATTCTGGCATTCAAATTGGTCAGGGGAGAGTGAAAGAATCCCTGAGGCTATCACCAAATGTAATCTAAGACTCTGAGTTAAGCCACCTGTACTCTGGACTTTCAGCTGAGACAACCCATGACTTCCAAGCTCTTTACCGTGCTGCCTGCTGTGGGCTAGTACCGGGCACCAGTGGAGCGACTTCCAGAGCAGAGTAGAATAAACTTTTCGTTTGGAGAGAAGTGCACTAATAGAACGACTCAAACATCAATATTGTAATACGATTCTTTATTAAATAAACACTAATTAATATTAAGTGGGTGTTGTTGTTTCTTCTTTTGAATGGGCCATGGGAAAAGCAGAGAATAAATTATAGGACTCCTCAGTGGAGAAGGGAGTGTTGTTCAGTCTTCATAGAGAATGGTGCTAAGTAACACTCACACACAGACACACACAGCACACAACTCACACACACACAGCACACAACTCACACACAGACACATACAGCACACAACTCACACTCACACTCACAGCACACAACTCCTACTCACACACAACTCACACACACACACAACTCACACTCACACACAACTCACACTCACACACAGCACACAACTCACACTCACACACAACTCACACACAGCACACAACTCCACTCACACACAGCACACGACTCACACTCACAACACAACTCACACTCACACACAGCACACAACTCACACACAGCACACAACTCACACTCACACACAGCACACAACTCACACTCACACACAGCACACAACTCCACTCACACACAGCACACAACTCCACTCACACACAGCACACAACTCACACTCACACACAGCACACAACTCACACTCACACACAGCACGCAACTCCACTCACACACAGCACACAACTCACACTCACACACAGCACACAACTCCACTCACACACAGCACACAACTCACACACAACTCACACTCACACACAACTCACACACAGCACACAACTCCACTCACACACAGCACACAACTCCACTCACACACAGCACACAACTCACACTCACACACAACACACACTCACACACAGCACACAGCTCACACACAGACACATACAGCACACAACTCCACTCACACACATGAACATGAATTATTAAGTGCCTTGCTAGCTGGAGCATGATGTAATTAATCCCAATGCTTAGACTAGATAATATCACTAGTGAATTAGGCGTGTTGTACACATACTAATGAATTCCTTTAACTAGGCTCGCTCCGGTTTGCAAAGGTTGGATTAGATTCATGTTACTATGGGATACTCAATATACAGCTGGCTAATAATGATATCACACGCGTGCACACATGTGTGAAGGCTGGTGATAATCTTGTTTCTACGTTGATTTGTGTAGTGTCCTGTGACGGGAGTGGGTGTGGTCAGAGAACTGATGGAGTTGGCAGAGAAGAGGCCATCTTTGAGGAACTGCAGTTTTGAGTTGGGACATCATGAAGAAGACAGACATGGTAAGGGAGAAAGAGAAGGAATATACAATGCAAGACCACACCCACCATACAGAGGCTGTGTTTATTGTAAAGTCTTCTCTACACTGCAGAGATTGTAAATTAGTAAATTACGTTAAGAAACAGTCGAGTGATTACAAGACTGACAGACACACTTCAACTTGGAGAGAATGCAATAACAAAAACAGTGACCATCTATGCCATCAGTCTTATACAAATTCAAATTCTATTTAAGTTTTTTTGTTTGTTTGTTTGCTCGTTTGTTTGTTGACATAGAAGAGCAGGAGGGTCATCGTGTAGGGGGTGTGTGCAGTGATGTAGTTGGCATGGTGACGGAACTATTGGTCCACTTGAATGTCTCGTCAGATTGCTGCCTGGAGCATGAAAACATATCGGAGTGTGCCACACCCACAACCAATGCCCCGCCTTTTCCAAACCGAATACCTGCATCACAAGGTGAGCCAAATTGAAACACAATCACACACATGTGTATCATTCAAACCGTCCAATCAGATTGCTCAATTCATGGTGACTACATTTCATAACCACCTCCTAGGAGATGAATAAGTGAACCAACCAGTCAAAAACTAGTTTTCACGCATTTCCTATAGCCTGGAGCCATGAAAGTCAGTTGCACTTCTCCGTTCGCGGCATTTACACTATTCTCACGCCTTCAACCTTTGGTTGTGTATGTATATTCAGTACTGACCTCCACATCATGGTACAACCTATACATGTACCCCCCCCCCCCCCCCCCCCCCCCCCCCCCCCCCCCCCACACACACACACACACATACACACGCACATTTAAATAGTTACATATATAGTGTATTTAGCACATGCTCTTTTATTTTTCCCTTCACGCAGCATACGGCTATGGCTTCTTGATGGTGTTGCTGGTGTGTCTTGCTTCTCTCATTGGACTGGCCATTATACCCATCCTTAAGAATCAGAAGCTCAAGTCCTACTACCACTACGTTAATGCCCTCCTTGTAGCTCTAGGAACATCAGCTCTCTTCTGTGATGCTGTCCTCCATCTTATACCTGAGGTAGTTTAACAGGAATTGGGGTTTGTTTGTTGTTTTTTGCTCTACATATCTTTTTTTTTTTTTTTTTTTTTTTTCTCCCTCCCCTTTCACGGTCAGCTAATGCTAGTAATGTTTGCTATTTCACAGCCTGGTATATACCTGTAATTTCAGAGCCTGGTATATACCTGTAATTTCAGAGCTGGTATATACCTGTAATTTCAGAGCTGGTGCTGGTGGTATATACCTGTAATTTCAGAGCTGGTATATACCTGTAATTTCAGAGCTGGTATATACCTGTAATTTCAGAGCTGGTATATACCTGTAATTTCAGAGCTGGTATATACCTGTAATTTCAGAGCCTGGTATGTAATTTCTCTCCATCCTATTTGTCTCTTCTCTCATATCTCACACAGGCGTTTGGTCTCCATGACCACGGTGCAAAAGGTGATGGGCATGCTCACGAGGAAGAAGAAGAAGGCAGGAACATACTGTGGAGGTCTCTGGTGGTAGTCCTGGGACTGTATGTGTTCTTCTTGTTTGAGTTTGTCCTGCACTCATGGAGTACTCATTCACACACACTATCGATCGGCAAAGAGCGACTATCAAGTGCAGAGGTAATTAGTGCTATGCTAAATAGACATTCCTGTGTGGATGTGTGTGTGTGTGTGTGTGGGGGGGGGGGGGGGGGGGGGGTGGAGACAACTGATGTAGAGAATTTTAACATCTCTTTTCTGCCAGTGCTGGTTGCCAGGGCAATTTGTCGCATCATGTGTTTCAAAGGTACATTCCCGGAATAGTGAAACGTACACAAATCACATGTTTCCATAACAGTGTAAGAGTAACTAATCCAGTGCTGTTCAGTGCTAGAGGTGTGCCTAATCAATGGCCATTTAAAGTGCATCCAGCTTAAAAGCAAGTAGAAAGTTTGAACTAGAGCTGTAGTAAACTGTGAGCACACACACACTTTGTAAACACTGGTAGAATTCTATCTCTGTTGAACTAAATTTATAAACCAGCTGCTGTGGTATTGTAGACTTTCTTACTCAAATTGCCATTTCATTAGACATCATTATATCCACTAAAGAATAGACATGCCTGCCCCAAATTACTGATAGAGAAGAAAACCATAAACATGAAGTGATTTTTTTTTTGGGGGGGGGGAGGGGGGGGTAAATATGTTTGAAAACTCTACCTGGCATTTCAATTTCTTGCCTAAGTCTTCCACAGAAAAAGTCAAAACACCAGGAAAATTTTTTTTTAAACATGAGAAAAAGAAAACCTGACATATGTGACAGGCTCTGCAAAAGCCAGGAATTTTGGCAAAAGTGTCAAAGCTGTAAAACAGTAAAAATACTGACTGTGGTCAAATTTGCTGAAATTTTCACTTATTATTAAGTACAGTCATTGTTCTATCATTTTGCCAAATTTCAAAGCTTAAAAACATTTGTATCACATCAAGCACGCCATTGAAAGAAAAGTCATTTTTTAACCTTCTCTGCAAATACGGAAATTAGCAATACATAAAGTATGGGAATCCCGTGTGAACAATAGGAAAGTTTTCAGGGTTTTCAGGTTACAAATAACAGAACCCTTGCTAAATTACTCACTATTCAAGTGATTCTTACTGTACTTTTGAAAAGACTATTCTTCTTAGCAAGTGGCACACCAGAAACCCGTGCCATTTTTTTACTCACGTTTTAATGTCCACAGTTAAAATCCTTTGTACACTATGTTGTATAGTTCAAGTCGAGTAATTTTCAGTAAGTATCAGGATTTTCAATTTTTTTAAGCAAATTCCTGGATTTTGCAGAGCCTGTCACATATTATCATTATTTTTTCTGACGGAGAATGACTTAATCATAGAATCTTTGTACTGTTTAAGCTGGGAGCACGCACTCTCTAGCTATTGCCCCCAGACCCTCTTCATGTTGATCTCACAAACTGTAACACACACACACACACAAACTAACCTGCAGGATAAGATACCTCTCCAGGAAATGGAAAATGATGGCGTGGAGCAGAATGGAACAGAAACTGACCAGAATGGAATAGAAATGGACCAGAATGGAGTAGAAATGGACCAGAATGGAATAGAAACTGACCTAAATGAAGTTGAGACTGGAGAGGTGTCATTTCCACACGGGAAGTGTCGTACGTCTGATGCTACCGCCACAGCGACCATTCATCCCAAAGAAGATGGCTGCCAAAGAAAAGTGAGAAGCTCACATCTTCTTATCATTTCATGTTATTAATTAATACTCAGGCTTTAAAAAAAATTAGGAAAAAAATATGAGAACAGAAAATGGTGGCATTGTCGTTACATACTTGAATGTGTGAAGGTTTGGCCAGTTACTATTTGTCTGTTTGTTAGCCTCCTCACTACTTGTATGCTATGTGATTGTAAACATGCGTATTATATAAATATGGCTACATTCAAGTGTTTGTTACCAATGTAACTAAATTAATTGTTATCATCATGTCTTTTATCATATATCCCTTCATTATATATCCCTTTCTTCCACAGCTGCAGATTCTTCCAACTCTTTTTCTTCATAATTCTCTTCCCTTTTGAGACCTTCTCTCTCTCTTTCCTATTGAGACCTTTTTCTCTCTTTCCTATTGAGACCTTCTCTCTCTCTTTCCTATTGAGACCTTCTCTCTCTCTCTTTCCTATTGAGACCTTCTCTCTCTCTTTCCTATTGAGACCTTCTTTCTCTCTCTTTCCTATTGAGACCTTTCTCTCTCTCTCTCTTTCCTATTGAGACCTTTCTCTCTCTCTTTCCTATTGAGATCTTTCTCTCTCTCTTTCCTATTGAGACCTTCTTTCTCTCTCTTTCCTATTGAGACCTTTCTCTCTCTCTTTCCTATTGAGACCTTCTCTCTCTGTCCTAGTTAGTGTGATGTATATCTTCACTAGACACTGTTTGTTGTCTCTAGTCATGCAGTACGGGCAATAGAGTTGGTCGCTACATTCTTGGCATCAAGCCTCTGGCGTGGCTCATTATCGTGGGGGACAGTCTCCACAACTTTGCAGATGGACTGGCCATAGGAGCGGCCATTTCTCAGAGCCTCTCTCTCGGCATCAGCACCACCATTGCTGTACTTTTCCACGAGATCCCTCACGAGTTGGGAGACTTCTCCATTCTTCTCTCCACTGGCATGGCCTGGTACGTGGCCATTTCCATCAACTTCATCTCAGCTCTGACGGCCATGATCGGATTCTTTGTGGGCGTGGCCATCGGAACTAACAGCACTGGCGCCAACTATTGGATTTTGGGAGTGACAGCCGGAGTCTTCCTGTACCTGGCTCTGGTGGATCTGGTAAGTGGTCAACATGAGGGAAAGGTCATTGGATGTACGACTTGTAGGGGTGAGAGAAAGTCAGCCAACTCGAGTCCAATCCCAATTTAAAAGGATGGTCTGCTTTCTTGTAGTTCTGAATGCTTTCTTAGTCTTTCAAAGTTCTATCATTGAATGGAATTAAGGAAGGTCCTTGAAACCTTATGCCAACTATTCATGCAGAAGATCATTCTTGAGATGGTCTCTTTTTAGTAACTAGTTCTGCCAAGCATCTGTCTGCTTTGAATCATTTGTTGTAGATGTACACTTTCTGCCAAGATCCAGAATTGAAATATGAAATTTAGAAACTGGAACTATATATTGATTGCTCCTTGGTACTTATAAGCTAACATATGTTGAACGACTAATTTATTTAGAGACGTTGTTTGTTGTTTTCTTCAGCTTCCAGAACTTATTCACACTAAAGACAAAGGTTGGGCACGGCTCATCAAGTTTGTACTGGTCAATGCTGGGTTCTTCATCTCCTTTGTGGCTCTGTTCCTGCTGGCTTACTATGAAGAAGGCCTAAACAGCTTCATTAAAGTTTGAAGTGAAGATAGTTCATATTTTTTAAATTAATTTCTGTGATCCTGTACCAATGATTACCAACATCACTTCCTTTATTATATTTTCAATGAATGGAGCAAATATTAATCATTTTGAATGATTTAATAACATGGTGTTATGATGTATTACATGAATAGTAGCTACGATGGATGTCAACACAAGCTTACACTCCACAACCTAGACAATAACACAGAAGAGCTTATATCAAGTGAACAGTTAATGCTGACAACCCTATACATAAAGTCATGGAAACCGCACATGACATGTAAGGTAACTAATATTCTGGCAATAAAACCCATTCATAATAGCACACATCACTAAACACACCTTGCCTGCCTTAGTCAGCTATATTGAACAGTAAGAATTCTTCAACCTTGCATAACTTGATTGATATATTTATAGACTATTTGATACCTCTTGTAGATTTCTAGTACATTAATACTTGATTAAAAGAAACTTCTGAATGATTTGGAAACCTGTGGAGGTTTAATGCATGCATGCATACACTTTGCAAGCCACCACCAGGAAGCCTAAGGAGGCATGTCCAAATTATTATTTTTTTTGGAAAAATTGACGTCATGAGTCTAGGGAAAAGGGGGCTGGTTTATGCCATTAAGGTTTTGGGGGCATTACTTTGACTGAATGTGATTCTAAAGAAGTTTGGAAATGACTTTAAAGAAAGAAAGATAGTGTATTCTAACCCCAAGTCTAAATATGAGCACTTAGTGGCATTCTGGTATCATCTCCACAAATCTGAGTGGCAAAAACAAACAGCGAATTCTGCCATCGTCAAAGGGATATATATGCCTTGTGACGTTAAAGTGAGAGGGGAGTGAGGTGAAAACGTCAGCGTCATAATGCTGGCAGTTAACTCACCCCATAACTTTGGCCCCCATTCTTTGCCAAGATTATGCTGTAGTCCTGCGCCATAACATCGTAACTCCCATGATCCACTCTGCGAATGATTGATAACTTTCCCTCCGTCAAATTTACTTCTCACATGCATCCAAGCTTCCGCAAGATTGGTGGTGAAATTTCCAATCAATGGAGCTTTTGCAACCAGTCTGCTGAGTATAATCTGAATAGCATGCATCATTTTAGGATCAACTGGTTGTGGCTCATTATGAAGTATGATGTCAGCATCAGTGCTAATAGTATCTTCCCACAAAGCATGCTGGTGTTCCATCATCACATCTGCATGAAAAAGGGGGCGGTAATGCAGGTGCGCATTAATTCTGTAACTATTGTAAGAAAGAAATTTAGTGAAGTTCATGGAGTTTTTCGGGCGTTGTACAGCTCATCTCGTCCGTTTTAGGCTATATTTATGTTTCTTACCAGCAGATAATGTACAGCAGATGGAAAACACAAACTGGTGAGGCGTTCTTCTAAAGAGACAAGATTAAGAGCAGTCGATTCTACCTACTGTGTCCCAAGAAGTATTCTGATATTCACAGGATTCAGCAGTACAGCACTGTTAACTTGTAGCTAAAGTTATTAGACTTTCTTGTTGAATAAAATTATCAATTGTTTCATTTATTTATAATATATATAGCTATGAAAATTGATGAGATGATAGAATTTAAGTAGTACACATATACAAAATATAGTTGTGATCCGAGTTGAAGGTGGAGTGCAGCCTGAGTTGGTCCTAATCCTTACAATAAATGGCATCTAGTAGTGAAGAAAAAGGAATTGGCATAAACACAGCTTTTTGACAAGCATACAAATTAAATATGACCAAAAAGCTTATTAAGTGTGGCTGTATCACAAGTTGCTAGCTAAATGATAGCTATATCACTCTGAAATATATTGGCTATACGACATTGCTATTGAACAGATAGACAAGCAATCTTACCTACATCCTATTTGGTGGTCCTGTACCCTCTGCGACAAAGGAACACTCCAACTGTCCTGTTTCCACACTAGCAACCTAAGCTAATCGCGATACAAAGCTAGAAACACAGCAATCCGAGAAGAAGTCGCTCATTGTTTACAAATGAAGACAGTCCGAGTGATTAATTGAGCTGTACCGCGTGACTAAAAGAGGGCGCATTTTGAGCGGGAAACCTGTGGTTTTTTCTATTCCCATAGACTTTTGTATAGGGAGTTTTCATAGTACGCCCGCGCTCACGTGACTCGAAGTAGTGGTGTACAGGTGCGTGATAGTCGACAATGGTCCTATGTGTTGTTTTTGGTTGTTCCAAGAGATCTGGACGGGACAAAGACATATCATTCTACAGAATACCTAAGATAACCAAAACTAAAGGTGAGAAAGGTGAACAGCTAAGCAGAAAGAGGCGATTAGGCTTTTTGTCAGCTATTGGAAGGGCAGACTTAACCGAAAAAATTCTGATAAATGACAGAATATGTTCCAGACATTTCGTATCGGGGAAGCCAGCTAACCTTTTGGATACCATGAATCCAGACTGGTTGCCTACTCTAAATATGGGAAACAGTAAAGAGAGGAGTGAGAATGAAGCACAAGCAGCAAAAGTGAGATGGGAGAGAGCCAAGCAGAGAGAGGTCCAGAGGAATCTAGTGGAGAATGTAGCTAGTAGCAGTGATAGTAGTGCAGAGATTGGTACAGCAGAGGCAAGTACACAGACTGAACTTACTTCACAAATACTGGATAATATAGACAGTTACAAAAAACAGATTCAAGAACTGGAAACTAGAATGTTAGCAAACCACAAATTTAGTGAGGAGATATTGGAGAGTAATGATGAAATGGTCAAGTTTTATACAGGCTTACCATCCTACAGCATACTGAAAACTGTTTTTGAGTTTTGTGCACCTCAGATATCTAGAGGTACGAAATTGACACAATTTCAGGAGATGATGCTAACTTTTGTGAAGTTGAGACTGAATCCTCCTCTTAAAGACCTTGCCTACAGATTTGATTTGTCTGTGTCAACTGTTTCTCGTATTTTTGCTAAGTGGCTCTCTATAATGGATGTCAGATTGAGTTTTTTGGTACAATGGCCTGACCGTGAGAGCTTGTGGAAGACGATGCCTCAGTGTTTTCGTGAGAATTTTGGAAAAAGTGTTACTGTCATAATCGATTGTTTTGAAGTTTTTATTGATCGACCATCCAATGTACTTGCTCGAGCTGCTACATGGTCCACGTATAAACACCACAATACTGTCAAGGTGTTGATAGGCATCACACCCCAAGGCACTATTTCATATGTGTCAGAGGCATGGGGAGGGAGAGTAAGTGACAAGTACCTAACTGAATTCTGTGGCTTTTTACATAATCTGCTTCCTGGAGATGTAGTTCTAGCCGATAGAGGTTTTAATATTTCAGACAGTGTGGGGATGTTGCAAGCAAGGCTACATATTCCAGCTTTCACTAAAGGAAAGAGCCAGCTTGATGCATTGGAGGTAGAAAACACTCGTACCCTTGCCAATGTGCGTATTCACGTAGAACGTGTAATAGGGCTTGTACGTCAAAAGTATGCTATTTTAAAGGGAACTCTGCCTCTGGAATATGTCACCAAAAGACCTGATCAAGATTGCCCTCACGTTGATAAAATTATTCGTGTGTGTTGTTCTCTTTGTAATGTGTGTGACTCACTTGTGTCTTTTAACTAATTGACCATAATTATTATTATTTACTATTTTTGTGTCTTCAAAATATATTATCACTTTTTAAAAAAATTGTACAAATGCAAACACAATGATACTACAAAATTTAGTTTCCTTTCTTCTTCTTTATTTTAAATTCAGGAAGTACTCTGCAATTAGGACAGAACCATTTCCCTTTTGGAACAGTTTTTATTTTTAAACAGTCTACATGAAACCATTCAATACTGCACGCAGGATTGTCACATGCAATCATTTGTCGCTCATCCTCCGGTTGCTTGCAATAGCAATATACTTTAATCATATCTGAAGATGGTTCTGGTGAGTTTATTGCTACATTTCCTGATGAAATAGGTCTAGAATACCATCTCCCTACAAGTTCTGGTAGAATACACAGATTAAAAAACTCCGATGATTTCTTGATACAGACAGACCAGAATTCACTGTCAGCATATAGCCGCTCAATGTGAATATTTGGTTCATCTTGATTCTCAGGAAAGGTGCAGACTACAAAATCACAATATTCTACCTCACAAATAAAAATTTGAGTCTGCACCTGGTAGTAGTAAGAGTGACTTTTGTCTAAAAAACAAGAATCATTGGCACCTTTTTTAAGACAGAACTTCTTATCCGTAGTCGACTCGATTATGTCGTCATTGCGATGGCAGTAAGGGCACTTTATCTCTACCACTCCTTTACTGCAACAGTGACAGTTTACCACACCATCTGGAGATGCACCTAAGAATGGCCATTCAGGGTTAATTGTCAGTCCAGCATCAGCAACAGAGAATTTATGATGACTTTCTAACATCTTTCCATGATAAGCTTGACGAGCTTGCTTCTCATGTTTGCAGCCCCATGAAGTAGATTTAGAGTTAAATTTAAAAAGTCCTGGATAAGATATTGCCTTAACTAAACTTTGGGAAGGATTGGTTGGGTCCGTATGACAAGCTGCCTTCATTCTTGAGGCAGTTACTCTCCCGGCTCTGTATGTAAACCATAGATTACAACTACTCTGTGTTCGGGTATCTCGCTCAACTGCTACTGCCATTTCCTTGGTGAGTATGATACTTTTTTCTTCACAGACAGCCAATAGTTGTAAGTAATCGAGCTTAAGGTACTTCTCATCATATAGCTGTTGTAATGGTTTAGGAAAATTAGGTTGAACCGCTTTGGGAATGTAATTGTCAGAATATGGAGAAACTATAGAAAGAATTGCTGGCCTTGTTTCAGATTCACTTAATTTTTTGAAAAAAGAGTTCATTTCAAAATTATCAGGTTTACTCACACTACATCCTTCTTGTTTGCTCTTCGGATCCATCTGATTTGTTGTACTAGTGGCTTGTGCTTTATGTTTTTTCTTTGCCGAGGAGAAATCAAGATCTTTGATGGGCAGGTATGGTATTTCTTTTTGGTAGCTTGGAATAAGCCACTGACATTTTGACTGAGTGCATGATTGTTCACTACTTCTCTTAGTAGACGCTTCCAAATAAAACAATACTGCTCCTATGTGTGTGCATGCTTCACCTAAACCGGCCATACAGTTGCAATGGGCACAACTAATTTCTCCTGTTGACTCACAAATGATCCAGCAACTCAATGGTGTGTCACTACATCTTTGGGAGTGTCTCACCTACAAATCAAGTAATTCATCATTCAAAATGATTTAATAAATAATTAACCACTTACTCGACCAGTGACAGTAATTTTTCCATGAGTATTCCAAGCTTCTACATCCTTCACCCATCCATTCACAAATTGGTTATAAGATTCTAATGATTTATAAGCCTTATATTGCCTAGTTGTCAAGAAACTAGTCTGGAGAACTAAGTATGATACTATATCACTAGCTTCCACAGGAGGCAGTGTTGATAGATTGGCTAAACCTCGATTAGCAGGAAGCAGGAAGGGATCCAATGAACCTATTAATCTAATTTTCTCCTGGTATCTAGTCTTGGCTTGAACTGGAAGTCGGTCACAATACGACACTAAAGAAGCCATTCAAAAGCTGAGCGGTCCACCTGTACACCACTACGAAATTACGTCATAAAAATGCACGTGACGAAAACTCCCTATTGAGTTTTGGAATAGCACTTTCTCTCAGGTTTTGGAGTATACTGAGGAAATATTTTAACCGCTTTGGCGCGACTTTCTAGTGGTGCAAGCCCCGGGTGCGTATGCGTAACTGCTTCCGTTCAAAAGTTATTCAAGTTTATTTTTGGCCAACTCAACTTGGACATACTATAGTAAAACCCTAATGGTCAGTAGTAGGTAAATACTTGCCCCCCTCCCCCCTTGGCTCAATTCTGAGGTCCTTTTACTGTGGTTGCTGTGGTTGCTCACAACTCAAACCAAGGACAGCTGCTCCTGTGGTGCTGCTGCTGCTACTACTATTACTACAACTAGTAGTAGTAGTAGTAGTAGTAGTACATAGTTATTATTGTAGTATTTAGTAGTAGTAGTAGTAGTAGTAGTAGTAGTAGTAGTAGTAGTAGTAGTAACAGCAATAATAATAGTTAGTATATAGTGATAGGCAATAACAACAACAATAATAATAAATCTCACTTGAAATCCATTGTTCCAATAGTCAGGTCACACGAAAGCATGTCTTGTGTTGATATATCCAGTGAAGAAGTGTGTGTGAAAGTGTAGAGTGTTACAGTTACAACTTAGCTAAAGAATAGCACAACTACCAAATAAACATATTAGCTGCCTTTACACAGTTTTAGAATTCCAAGACAAAGTGGAGAAAAGGGTAAGATGGTAAAGTTTTTCCAGCTACTGCAGTAGTAAGCAAGTCTCCATTTAGGGTAAGACTATAAACTGTGTGGTGGTAGTTCCTTGAAATACACATTTTTTTCTTTTTTTTTCCCTTCAAGTCAATAGTTGCGGAGATCTGAATGGTTATTATGGCATTCACCCCCTTACCATATGTGATTAAAAAATGCAGCCGGATGACGGGATCACAGAAGTCCGTCAGCAGCTCAATGATAGTTCAGTTGGGAAAGTCCCTTATGCAAGGAGACAAGAAAACAGACAACTTAGATTAGTCATTTTCATAAGTTTGGAAATAAAATGTCATATCAACTGAAAATTTAAAGGATACAAGAGTAGCAAGAATAAGTTGTTGTTTTTTCTCTGATTTTGTCTTTGGCAATTGTAGAACACGGCGAAATGGAAGGTGTTTGTGGGGATGTGGTTGGCATAGTAACAGAACTCCTGATTCACCTGAATGTGTCAACTGTGTGCTGCCTTGAACAAGAGAACACGTCAAAGTGTGTCACGCCCACAACCCAAGCCCCACCCACTACAAAATCGAATAGAGTTTCAACATCTCAAGGTGAGGACATAGCATTTGTTGTTCTACAGAAAACAGACATTCAAATCTCTCTATATCTTCCAGTGTATGGCTATGGCTTCTTGATGGTGGTGCTGGTGAGTCTTGCTTCTCTGGTTGGACTGGCCATCATACCCTTCTCCAGTAGCAAGAAATTCAAGTCCTACTACCACTACGTCAATGCCCTCCTCGTTGCCCTGGGGGCGTCGGCTCTCTTCTGTGATGCTGTCCTCCATCTTATACCTGAGGTTACATATCTGCTCTGATATCTCTTGCTGGTTCTGTCTTTGTCTTTGATCTCAGTCTTCCCTATAATGTATTTTCCTTTTGTTTTTCTTTCTTCCTTCCTTTTATTTTCTTCTCTCTCTTTCTCTTTTTTATTTTTATTTTTATTTATTTATTTTTTTAGAGTCTCAATAGGTGATTCAATAGCAAATTCTTTCAGCTGATATGTTTAATTAAAATTTAACCTGATGTTTAGCCTTCGTGCCGAAGTCCTCTTCAGGGGTCAAGAAGTTAAAATGTCGGGTTAAGTTTTGATTAAACATGTTACTTGTTACAACTGAGAAAAATTTCTTTTGTCATAATTATTTCAGCCTCAGCCAAGAATAAGTGAATCATTAATAGGATACTTGTATGTCCTTCCTACCTGCATTCTCTCTCATGTTTATGTATACACTAGGCATTTGGTCTTCATGACCACGGTGCAGAGGAAGACGCGCATGCTCATGAGGAAGAAGAAGAAGAAGAAGGCAAGACCATATTGTGGAGGTCCCTGATTGTGGTGGTGGGACTCTATGTATTCTTTTTGTTTGAGTTTGTTCTGCACTCGTGGACTAATAGTACCCAATCGCAATTGACCAAGGAAGAAAGTTCAAGCACTGAGGTATGTTAGAGTTAAACCATGTATTTTAGGAATTATCACAGATAATCGTCCCAATTCCAAGGGAGTTTATCTTGTGATAATTCCAAGAGTTGCCATGGTTTAGTTACTTTATACCATATCTAATCGTTGCAAAATTTCTAAAGTATCGCTGATAGCTGTCTCAATCCCACATATAACGCCAGTGGGATACTGGAGAATATCATTTTTAATCCATGGTTGCTACCACAGCAACTATGGTTTAAGTAGCTATATCCTACCCTGGAACCTTCAACCTGTTTATGACTGAGAGCTAGGAAGGGGAAAGATAAAGGAGAAAAATTATGTGTGTGGGGGGGAGGGGGGGGGAAGCTATTGAATTACGAATGGTATTTAGTTTACCTTTAGATAATTTTGGCAAATTTCAAGTCATATTGGCTTCAGGATCCAGTTTCTTAGTGATGTGAAGGCATTAGAAGTGCACATAAGCAGCTATTTGAACCCCATAGTGTGGATAGCTGCATGTGTTATGTGTTGTGTTGGGTACCGTGTGGGTGCTCATAGTGCCCTGCAATCCATCAACCGTCTACTCATAGCTGAAAGTTTAGTCAGATATTAGAAAATAAATGTGGAAAAAGTGATACATACGGATAAAAGAACACAAATTGCTATACTACATGCTTGTTAGCCTGCTAGTATTGCTTGTTAGCCTGCGAGTATTGCTTGTTAGCCTGCTGGTATTGCTTGTTAGCCTGCTAGTATTGCTTGTTAGCCTGCTAGTATTGCTTGTTAGCCTGCTAGTATTGCTTGTTAGCCTGCTAGTATTGCTTGTTAGCCTGCTAGTATTGCTTGTTAGCCTGCTAGTATTGCTCGTTAGCCTGCTAGTATTGCTCGTTAGCCTGCTGGTATTGCTTGTTAGCCTGCTGGTATTGCTTGTTAGTCTGCTAGTATTGCTTGTTAGCCTGCTAGTATTGCTTGTTAGCCTGCTAGTATTGCTCGTTAGCCTGCTAGTATTGCTTGTTAGCCTGCTGGTATTGCTTGTTAGTCTGCTGGTATTGCTTGTTAGCCTGCTAGTATTGCTTGTTAGCCTGCTAGTATTGCTTGTTAGCCTGCTAGTATTGCTTGTTAGCCTGCTAGTATTGCTCGTTAGCCTGCTAGTATTGCTCGTTAGCCTGCTGGTATTGCTCGTTAGCCTGCTGGTATTGCTCGTTAGTCTGCTAGTATTGCTTGTTAGCCTGCTAGTATTGCTTGTTAGCCTGCTAGTATTGCTTGTTAGCCTGCTGGTATTGCTTGTTAGCCTGCTGGTATTGCTTGTTAGTCTGCTAGTATTGCTTGTTAGCCTGCTAGTATTGCTTGTTAGCCTGCTGGTATTGCTTGTTAGCCTGCTGGTATTGCTCGTTAGCCTGCTGGTATTGCTCGTTAGCCTGCTAGTATTGCTCGTTAGCCTGCTGGTATTGCTCGTTAGCCTGCTAGTATTGCTCGTTAGCCTGCTAGTATTGCTTGTTAGCCTGCTAGTATTGCTTGTTAACCTGCTAGTATTGCTTGTTAGCCTGCTGGTATTGCTCGTTAGCCTGCTAGTATTGCTTGTTAGCCTGCTAGTATTGCTTGTTAGCCTGCTAGTATTGCTCGTTAGCCTGCTAGTATTGCTTGTTAGCCTGCTAGTATTGCTTGTTAGCCTGCTAGTATTGCTTGTTAGCCTGCGAGTATTGCTTGTTAACCTGCTAGTATTGCTTGTTAGCCTGCTAGTATTGCTCGTTAGCCTGCTAGTATTGCTTGTTAGCCTGCTAGTATTGCTCGTTAGCCTGCTAGTATTGCTCGTTAGCCTGCTAGTATTGCTAGTTAGCCTGCTAGTATTGCTCGTTAGCCTGCTAGTATTGCTCGTTAGCCTGCTAGTATTGCTTGTTAGCCTGCGAGTATTGCTTGTTAACCTGCTAGTATTGCTTGTTAGCCTGCTAGTATTGCTTGTTAGCCTGCTGGTATTGCTTGTTAGCCTGCTAGTATTGCTCGTTAGCCTGCTAGTATTGCTTGTTAGCCTGCTAGTATTGCTCGTTAGCCTGCTGGTATTGCTTGTTAGCCTGCTAGTATTGCTTGTTAGCCTGCTGGTATTGCTTGTTAGCCTGCTGGTATTGCTTGTTAGCCTGCTAGTATTGCTTGTTAGCCTGCTAGTATTGCTTGTTAGCCTGCTGGTATTGCTCGTTAGCCTGCTAGTATTGCTTGTTAGCCTGCTAGTATTGCTTGTTAGCCTGTTAAGTATTGCTTGTTAACCTGCTAGTATTGCTTGTTAGCCTGTTAAGTATTGCTTGTTAGCCTGCGAGTATTGCTTGTTAGCCTGCTAGTATTGCTTGTTAGCCTGCTAGTATTGCTTGTTAGCCTGCTAGTATTGCTTGTTAGCCTGTTAAGTATTGCTTGTTAACCTGCTAGTATTGCTTGTTAGCCTGTTAAGTATTGCTTGTTAGCCTGCGAGTATTGCTTGTTAGCCTGCTAGTATTGCTTGTTAGCCTGCTAGTATTGCTTGTTAGCCTGCTAGTATTGCTTGTGATTCAGACACATTCGTAGCTGACATTATCACTTACTATTGTACTCGTTCTTTGCAGCTTGGCTTGCTGACTGAGGTGCATGCATTTCTAGCACACATTACTGTATGAACACAAATTAAGAAAGAAATATTCAGTAATATTACAATAAGAATAACCAATACATAGGACTCCTTGGGTAAGATTTAGAGCCTAAACACCAAGTCCACTGATTAAGTGCTCTGAATTCAAAGCTCAGAAAGACTGGCTTGTAATCAACAACTGCTAGTGGGGTGGGAGTTAAACTGTGAAATAATTTTAATCGTAATATTGTTTCCCACAAATTGCAGGAAAGAATTGCTGTGCAGGAATTAAAAGGTGACGAAGCTCTGAAGGAGAAAGGAAGGGAGACTGATGAGAATAGCGTTGAGATTGGAGAAGAGATGGCTCCTCAAGGACAGTGTACTAATGTTGGTGGTAGAGTCGGTCGCTACATTCTCGGCATAAAGCCTCTTGCATGGATCATCATCTTGGGAGACGGTCTCCACAACTTTGCCGATGGACTAGCAGTTGGAGCGGCCATAACAGCTAGCCTCTCTCTCGCCATCAGCACCACCATTGCACTCATCTTGCATGAGATCCCCCATGAGTTGGGTGACTTCTCCATACTAATCTCCACTGGCATGGCCTGGTATACAGCTCTCACTTTCAATTTCATCTCAGCTTTGACGGCGTTGCTTGGGTTCTTTGTGGGCGTGGCCATTGGAACTAACAGCAGTGGGGCTGAAACTTGGATTTTGGGAGTGACTGCCGGGGTTTTCCTGTACCTGTCTTTAGTGGACTTGGTAAGGCTTCGTAGTAGTCATGACAGGTGTAAGATGTGTACAGAGGAAGGGGTGTGCCAAAATGGTACTTTCCACCCCTGTGATGTAGTGTAGTTGGGTGGGTTGTACCGTCTATAACCAGAATACATAGGGCAATGTTTTTAAGATGTCCAGCTATGCAATTATATATAGCAGCAAAATATAGCACAAGTCATCTGTTAGCAATGTTATGATGTTATCCTTAGTGTGCTGTGTGTGTGTGTGTGTGTGTAGCAGCATAAAAATAGCTTACTTATTGAATTTTATTTTATCACATATTCTTATATTTCAGCTTCCAGAGCTCATTCGCACCAAAGACAAAGGTTACCCAAGGCTCATCAAGTTTGCACTGATCAATGCTGGGTTCTTCATCTCCTTTGTGGCTCTATTCTTGCTGGCCTACTATGAGGAAGACCTGAACCGTCTGGTTACAGTTTGAACTGTTAGCATTAACTTAACATTTGGCAAAATTGCCCATGAACTACTTGTAGTTGTTTCTGATTATATTTATAGTAGTGTTGTTTTGGTCTAAAACTAAAACTAAAATTAAGTTTAGTTACACCCAAAATATTTTAGTAAACGAACCAAAACTAAACTTCACATAGGATGATAACTAAAAGTCATAGAGCTCTTGAATAAAAACTAAAATTATTTTTTAATCAAAACTAAAAATATAGCTAACTATTGTAGTGACAGGGGTTTTAGTTATAGTTCACTGACAAAAAGATTTCAAGATTAATTCAGCGAAGCGAGCGGAGCTGACTCTCTAATGAGTTCGCGATATATATATATACTTGTATTTATTGGCGAGCGAGCGTAGCAAGCGAGACACTTACAGGGGTAACACAATCGAAAATCGGGGATGTTTGTTTATTTATTGGCGAGCGAGCGTAGCGAGCGAGACAGTATTAGGGGTGGATAATGCAAAATCGTGTATATGTTATTTGGCGAGCGAGCGAAGCGAGCGAGACAGTATTAGGGGTGGATAATGCAAAATCGGGTATAAATATGTTATATATATGTATGTATGTATGGATGGTACGTATGCTCTTTAAACGCGCGCGGGGGGGACATTTTCTCCTAAAAACACGGCTATTTAGGCTTGACTCCAGTTTATTCTGAAACTACAGCATTAAGCAAACCTTACTTTATACTTAAGCTCCAAAGTATGAGAAAATTCCTGCTAAAACGCTTGTTTTCAAGACACAAAAAGTTGATTTGACAGGTTACTATGGCATTGAAGACCCTTTTCCAGACTTAATTTCAAAACTTCGCCGTTTTATGGGGGGATACGGAGTGCCGGTTGTTGGTTGTCAAGAGCTGTTGGTAGTCAGAATGCCGTAGTATTAATGCTAAGGAAGCTACTACTTCTCGAGGGAAGCTGAGATAAGTACGCAATTCCATATTTGTTAGCTAAATATGCAAAATTAACTCTGGCCTTTCTTTTTTGTAGCTAAGAGCTAGTCAACAGTGAATGGTAAATTCAAATAGTCAGATTGGCTCAAATTTGGTACTACAAAAGTTACCACTGCTCAAGAAAATGAGGTAAGAAAGTAATTTTGTATTTGTGTGCTAAAATTGATTGTCTTTTGTTTTTGTAGGTGAGAGCTTGTTGTCAAGAATTCAAGGTAATTCAGATGGTCAAAGTAACTTCAATTTGATATTACAGAAGTTATCAATACTCAAGAATGATGTAAGTAGTAATTCCATATTTGTTGGCTAAAATTACAAATAATAACACTGGTTTATTTTTAATCGTAGCTGAGAGCTTGTTCAAGAGTTATTGGTGATTGAGATTATCAGAATGGTTGATGTTTGATACTACAAAAGTTACCATTAATAAGGTAAGAGAGTGATTTGGTATTTGTTTGCTGAAATCAAATGTCATAACTGCTATTATAGTGTTTGCATGAAGTAAGCTAAAACATAGTAACATTTTATGTTACCTAACTATCAGGCTCGCTCGCCATTTGTGCTCAAGCACACCACTAGTATATATGTATGTATGTATGGATGGTACGTAT
>WLWD01003925.1_pt1 | contig 48333 bp, 34 predicted proteins | sample 6712731 | NCBI WGS metagenome assembly WLWD01 (sample SAMN12718690, study PRJNA576275) | sponge metagenome | isolation source: marine sponge | host: Mycale hentscheli | place: New Zealand: South Island, Marlborough, Capsize Point | collected 2014-11-01 | reverse complement strand
TTCTCCCAGCCTCAAACTTACGAATCTTTACTTTGTTGTCATTTTTTGTTTATTTGTATTTTGAGTTATAATCACACTTAGTTGGGAATTTGTATATTATGTGCCATTAAAATCACGTTATTTTTTAAAAATTTGTTTCTTATAGTGGGAGCTTTATGCTTGCAATAGAGGAATTTATGAACAACAACACACAATTTTGTGTTTGGGGGAGGGGCATATTTTCACTCAAGTGATAATTATAACATAGAAGTTTTTAGTTGCCATAATCCCTAATACAGTATGGGTAAAGGGTATGTAGCAGTCAAGTCTAAAGAGATTAAAAATGGGTAAAGGGTATTTGAAGCTGCAGGCAAGGTAATGCATTTTGGTAAAGGGTTTTTGGCTGGAGTAATAGTTTTGTTACAAACCCTACTAACCCGAGCTAAAACTTTGGAGTTTGTATACAATTCTCATCTTACAAAACTTGGCATAAATGAAGTTAGTTTTACGGGCCAGGAGAACAGTATAGGGCTTAGACAATGGTTATTGTACCATTCATGAGGAGATTTTATAGCTAATTAAAGTATAAGTTTACCAGCTAATGCAGGCAGAAATCTTTGAATTGAACCTATAAGGTATTCGAGCAACATTCATTTTATGCTGGTCAGGAACCTTCCAGGTTGACTAGATGGTACCATAGAAATAGTACAGGAAAGTTCATCTGTATTGGTGCAGGCCAGGAACCTTCCAGGTGGACCTAGAAGGTACTGTAGAAAAAGTGCAGGTAAGTTCACCTGTACTGGTGCAGGCCAGGGACCTTCCAGGTGGACCTATAAGGTACTGTAGAAAAAGTGCAGGAAAGTTCATCTGTACTGGTGCAGGCCAGGGACCTTCCAGGTGGACCTAGAAGGTACTATAGAAAAAGTGCAGGAAAGTTCACCTGTACTGGTGCAGGCCAGGAACCTTCCAGGTGGACCTAGAAGGTACTATAGAAAAAGTGCAGGAAAGTTCACCTGTACTGGTGCAGGCCAGGGACCTTCCAGGTGGACCTAGAAGGTACTATAGAAAAAGTGCAGGAAATTTCATCTGTACAGGTGCAGGCCAGGAACCTTCCAGGTGGACCTAGAAGGTACTATAGAAAAAGTGCAGGAAAGTTCACCTGTACTGGTGCAGGCCAGGGACCTTCCAGGTGGACCTAGAAGGTACTATAGAAAAAGTGCAGGAAAGTTCACCTGTACTGGTGCAGGCCAGGAACCTTCCAGGTGGACCTAGAAGGTACTGTAGAAAATGTGCAGGAAAGTTCACCTGTACTGGTGCAGGCCAGGGACCTTCCAGGTGGACCTATAAGGTACTGTAGAAAAAGTGCAGGAAAGTTCACCTGTACTGATGCAGGCCAGGGACCTTCCAGGTGGACCTATAAGGTACTGTAGAAAAAGTGCAGGAAAGTTCACCTGTACTGATGCAGGCCAGGGACCTTCCAGGTGGACCTATAAGGTACTGTAGAAAAAGTGCAGGAAAGTTCACCTGTACTGGTGCAGGATATGTGACCTGCTGTCAGAAATCATCTGACCTGGTACAGGAAATGTAAAGTACAGGCCATGCACTCAACTGTCCTATACAATTCCTGAAGTCAGGAAATTCCAGATTTTTTCCTGTGTTACCAATTTCCTCCCATTTATTTTCCAGGTGATGCAATTTTCTTAATAATAATGGAATATGTTCATCGCTGAGAGTTATAGCTGAATAGTAATCGTGATTAAATACAATTTGTAAATCCTCAGTAGAAGCCATATATTTACAATCTAAAAGAACCAAGCAATGAATTCTGCATTATTTATTATACACATTGCAATATTTACCAATATTAGTGTTCACAAATAAGGGTTTTGAAAACACTTTTCTGGCCGCTATAACCAGCAAGCTATTAGAGCAAATGAAACACTATTATCTATATACATGTTATATGTGTAGTGTGTGTTACAAAATGTTGTTTAATGAATTCTTTGGTCTTACATGCACGATAATTTATGTTTACTGTGATGGTCTTTCTCCTGCTATCTCTATTAAATTGTTCAAACTTGCTGCTAGCTAGTTGACTTTTTGTTGAATGCAAGGAATGGTGGTAGCCTACAAATTGACACTACTATTCTTCGCTGTGACATTAGGAGATATGATAGCGTGGAAAACTGGTATTTTGGGATTAATAGCATGAGTGAAGCGAGAAAATTTTCACGAGTTAAAAGCCAAGTGAAATTACTCACCGCACAAGTACTATTCATCCAAATACTACAATTTTCCATGTTATCATATGTTAATACTATAGCCTCAGGAAACAGTTAATTTCTGCAGCTTAGGAAACCATAATCTTGTATTCGTCAAATAATGTTTTTCATTCTGATTTCGCTATTATTCATATTTTTCTTTTCAAGCAGATATTCAGATACTTAAGAGGCACATCACAGTTTACTCTGTCAAAGGAAAGAATGCCATGTCTTACTGGGCTTGAGATATTAATGATTGAAAGTCTACTTCCGGCTGCATCTTTATGTTCAGTGGTGGACCAGTGAGTTGGAGAAGTCGAAAGCAAATTTGTGTTGCATTATCTACAAGAAGTTATTTTTAGCTAATGGAAGATCTTCAGAGTCAACAAATGAACTCTATAGTAGCGTATGAAGATAACCTCAGTATTGTTCAGATCCTCAGCATCATAACAAAATGAAACATATAGATATTTAATATCATTTTGTGTGGGAAAAAGTTGTAGATCATATTATTTAACTGCAACACTGTCCAAGTAATCATATGCTGACTGATCTATTGCCTAAGGGATTAGAATTTGTATGATTACGTGACATGTGTGGTGTTACGGAAATGTCTAATAATAGATAGACAATGAAATCGTGGGACCTACCTCCCATAGATCCTGAGCGTAGCGAGGGCGATACTAGCGGCTTGAGGGTTCGACAGGTGGTAGTTACCGAGACTTTGTGGTCTATCTGTTTTAGAACATAGCAACTATAGCCTTAGTTACCAAATAATTTTTTCCTCCTTTTTTTCTATGTTGACACTTTATGACAAAGACGGTTATGGAGAGGTGTCCAGTAATTGCAGCAATTCTAAGATGGCTATAGGGATATTACTGAGAAGAGCCAAATAATTGCAACAATTCTAAGGAGCCATGGTGCATAGAATATTTTCATGTGTTGTGTGCTCGACTCCAGTGAACCGGAAAAAGTGATGGAATTAGAGTCAGGAGAATCAATATCACTGCGTTTTCAGTGAACTTAGTCAAAAAGAATATTCCAGCCCACCCATCTACATTACCTATTTTTCACATTTCAGCTCATTGGTGAGATAAAATTTACAAAACGGCTTTGTTTCTCCTATATCTTGTTTCAACCAGCTACTCGTCCACCTTCTTCAACTCAATCATCCCTCCTTTATTTAGCTCCTCACAGTCAGCTCTCCAATCTAGCTCCTCACTGTCAACTTTCAAGTCAAACCCCTCACAATCATTACTTCAGCTTTGCTCTCTACAGTCAATCTCCAGTCTAGCTTATCTTTTGAATCAAGATTTGGTCAACCGTTACATGATGATGAAATTTCAAAAGATGTATATAGGCCATGCAAAAAGTTTGTATTTATAGTATCTGACATTGATGAACAGCTTGCGATGGATAAGGAAGGATTTTGATTACATAAGCAAAATACAACGAAAATACCATGAATGTAGTGCTTTTACATTGCAAACAATATACTAGAAGTGGTGCCTTTATTTTCATAACTGTAGTGATATAAACATCCACAATAATATTACTAAAACTTTTAAAATAACATATGCAACATAATAACTGCTTTTTTATTGTTCATTATGTTATTGGTTTCTTTCTCACTTTCTAATTTTGGTGATGATTGTATTAATTAGAAAAAAATTGTTAGCATGCAAGATATGCGATGAATCCATTTTATCTTTCGCATCTGACAGGAAAACTGTGCAAACAACATTCTTGCACCATAGATAAAATAAAAATTCTTTAATAATGCTTGCACCGCTCATAAACCAAAAAAACTAATAAAATGCCAGAAGGGAGGATACCATTAGTAATATCCTCCCTTCTGGCATTTAGTATCCTCTCTTCTAGCATTTAGTATCCTCCCTTCTGGGATTTAGTATCCACCCTTCTGGCATTTAGTATCCTCCTTTCTGGCATTTAGTATCCTCCCTTCTGGGATTTAGTATCCTCCCTTCTGGCATTTAGTTTAGTGAGAAAGTAGAGACTCTGTCTACAACTCTCATCGCTTCCCATTTAATGGGATGATGTTGCTGCCCAGCATGTTCAGCAAAAAAACGACATAATAGGAATGTTTCATAATGAAGAGATGCTAAGTATAAAATTGAAAGATGTGTGTAAATTAAAGGAAGGAGGAATGAATATGGGCAAGAACTCAATGTGTACATAAGTACAACAATTTAAAAGAATGGAAAAGTGTGCCAATACAATGGATTTGTACAGGCTGGAGAAAGTTTGGGAGTGTTTAAAAATAATGTGAAGTAGCAAATGATTATGACTGAGTCAGTTAATACTCGAGGGAAATAAAAGACAAAACATAGTCAAAGGAATGTACATAAGTATAGTTACACAAAAACAACATCTGTGTTTGTAACAATGAACAGATACAATCTGTACTTAAATTATTTGGGCAACTTTAATCTTTAAAATATTTTCATAGTAACATAAGGAATTATTATTATTACTATTTACTCACGGCAATCAGAAGGTTTTCTTAAAGCAGCATGAAGTATATTTGCTGGAACATCAGATACACTTCTCTATAATATAATTATATATATATATATATTATTCCAAGTTAGATATCTTCACTATGTTATAATAATAACTACTAAGGTACTTGCGCAATAATACCTTGTGAAATTTCATGAGTTATTTCATGGGCCATGTGTCAAAACAACTTTGTGAAGATTATGGAAGAGTACTTCTTGATCAGAGGAAATAGTGATTATGTCATCATAAGTTAGAGAGCTATCTCAAATATCACGTGATTAGCACTTAGCGCCCACACGCAATAGACCTGGTGTAAAAGATTACTCGCTTTTACTGATGGCACATAATCAGCACTCTCTCTCAGAGGACCAAGAAAGTGATCCTTTCCACCTAGCAGACCTTATCTATCTTATCTATTCAGCAAGCCACCCTTGATTCTTTTTGTACACCACCCAACCAAATCTCTATTTAGTATTTCCCTGTCCACTAAAATACGATCAATTTGGTGTGACCCTAGCTAGTCAACATCCTGTAAGCTCATAAATTAAGAGCTATGGCATAGCTACCAGTAACTAATGCTCACTTTCGGTACTGGCCCAAGTCGTCGCGATGTAGAAATGCCCATTTGCAGCAGGCGAGAGAGATAAAAGTTTCAGCCCAACCGCCACGTAAGGGGAAGTCGGACGTCTCTCGTACTATTAGCCGAATTCAATATGCAACGGCGATTACGTCATCAACTTTCCCTCTGTGGTGGTTTGGCGTGCTTCAAGTGACCAGCATCGGGGAAGACTGTTACTGACGTTCTCAAATTATTAGAGAACTTAATAAACTTGGCAGAAAGATATCGTTCAAATCAGGGAGTAAATGATTGAATAAATTACAGGAAAAAACGTAAGTAGCAAATCACAATACTAACACTGTACACATTCATGAAATTCTCCTCTTCGTTTTTTCTCAAGCACTTTAACTGTTTTAACTCCTCAGTCTGCATACTGTTAAATAAGGCCTACCAGATTATGCTCGAAATTTTTAGAATTATTCGTTTAGAATTTTTTTTTTTTTTATTCTAAACAATCGAATAAAGAATAGGGTACTATTCTCTTATTATTCTAATTAGAAATAAGTAAAATTGTGATGATTCATGCAGTATAGCTAGCTGTGTAGAGTTGGTAGCTACCTTATGAAATGAATGAGTGAAACTATTTGCAGTCTCTTACTGAATTTCTCAATATGAAGGATTGTTTACAGCTAGCTAATCTTTCAGTGAAAACCTTGAACTTCCCGTAAAAATGTTTAACAATAAAAAAAATTTTCTGCTGCAGCTGAAAAAAGTTCAATTTTGAGAAACCTTACATAACAATTCGGGGAAAATGTGGATAACTGCATTAAATAATTCTAGTGCAGTAAGATTGTTGAGTTACTCAAGATGAGAATCCTTTTAGCATAATTCTCGATATGACTTGCTAACACTGAGCCTAGCTGACAGCTCTACCAATATTTCAAACTTTCTTTTTTTTCATTTTTGGATAATATAATAACAGAGTGGCCAACACTAAACCAGCTGCTTTAATTAAGTAATGATGATCTGCCTTCTAACAACATTTCTACACATGTCTATGTCGTTTGTTGTAAAAGAAATAGAGGAGAAAAAAAAACACTATTGATTTTCTTTTAAAATTAAGCATAATATGGACTCATTATTCTCATTTTTCCTTTATTACTCTCCTAAATACCCTTATTATTCTAGAATTTTTCCACTATGCTATTACATGTCTATGATTCCAGAAAAAATGCTAACATAATCTGGCAGAGCCTACTGTTACATAGCTACTAGGGCATTTCTTTTTTATTACTTCCATAACAAATTATAAAATGGCCACAGTGTACTTAATAGCTACTATGAACATCAGCAACAACTAGCTATAACTACTAAATGCTACTAATACTACTATTGACTGGTAGTGGGAACGTATTATAAATTCAAGGAAAATACTATATGCCAATCTTTGGCACTATGGGCAGCTAATAATTAGTTAACTTTTAGTTTACGACACTTATTAAGAAATATAATGTCTTTATAATTATACTATCCCCCCCTCCCACCCAAAAAAATAAAAATATAGAGTGCATGACAGTTTCTCCTCATTAGAGTAGACATGCAGTTTAATTCTAATTCTAATATATTTGTTTTTTCTTCATTGTTGTATAGCAGTGGACACATGTACTTATATTGAATTCAAATTTAAATACATCTGTACCTGCTGTTATTCCCTCTAATTTTTTATTTCCCCAAAGAATACTGCATTGCTTTTTGAGAATCTTGCCTAGTCAGGCAGATTTGTCAGACAGTCATGCTTTTTACGTACAATCATGTGAAGCTTAGTTTAAATTTCTATTTCATTCTGGTCAATAATTACAGCACCAGTCATAAGTAATGATTCAGACATTCTCGGGTGAAATAATTGTAATAATAGCAAGTTTTCTCATTCTAACAGCCAATATTAATACTAGGATTAAGTTTTAATTTGCATAAAATTGGCTGTTAGAATGAGACAATTTGCTATTATTTAAGTAATAAGTAGATTAGCGAACCATGAGTGAGTCACGTTCAGTTACAAATCAGCTAGTCTTTAGTTCAAATTCAAGATGCCCACATGTGGCAACAGCTATGCAGGAATTTTTTAGTATAGTGCTGTTACAATAATATGCATTCAAACTCTTTGATACATAGAATCCTGGACCATCAAGGGAAATTTCAGTGAGAACTGACTGGATCAAATGCTGTCTTTGTAAGAGGGACTCTAATGAATTACTTCAGTGTCCAGCCAAGTCTAAACATACTGGGCAAAAACAATTCTACTTATAATCTGCTAATAAAAATTTTCAGTGAGTTGATTAGACTTCTAATACCTATTAACCTTGAGCGCTTTGACGAAAGAAGTTGTATGGAAGCATCTATGATGAGCAACAAGGTTATGTGGCATAAATTATGCTGCAACAAATTCAAGGTCACTAGCAACAGTGAGCACAGAAGAGAAAATGTTCCATAGAAGACAGGGAACCCTAAAGCATTGCAGCCTGTGATAATTGCTTCTTAGTGTTACAACAAAGGATATCTGATTCTTTATTGCAGAGACTGAAAAAGCACCAAAGTCATTAGACATGTACTTTTGTATCTAATGAACATTCTTTGATACTAGTAATGATAGCAGCACTAGTAGCTAGTGCAGGCAGAAAATGCAAAATAAAAACGTGATATACATGATTATGAACTTAACTACAATAGCATGTAAGCTATACATACCAGTGTATACTATCATGTTTATTTGTTTAGATTCTAGACATAGCTATTGATACTAAATAAAAGAACTTTAAAGCTTAGTTTCCTAATGCTATTTGAAGAAGTTTTAATCATAACATCGATGTCATATAAAAGAATTAGTTAGCTTTACTGTCAATTGACATGGTTTAGCTAGTTAACTTATTTGGTTTTCTCAAATTCTTGAATAATAAATAACTATAGGTGTGGTGTACATAAAAAAAGTTTGTTTTATACTATGTTTACTTTAATGGCAATTTGAATGATTCAATGCTAATTAATTACAATAAAATTTCTTTTTTTTTTTTAGGCTAGCTTTCTGTTTTTGTTTTGTCTTTCATCCACTCTACTGTAAGTTCAATGGAATTTGCTGTCCGCTGACACTCTTAATAGCTTAGCTTTATTTTAACTAACCACAAATTAAAATGAAGTAGTTGAATTATTCAGGGCCTGAATACATGGTCAGGCTGGTCAGGTTATGGGCTAACCACTTGTATGGGATGACTATATTATCTCAGTATATTCAGTTGAATACAAACATAGCTATTGTAGCACAACTAATATTTGATAGCAGCAAAGAAATGGTATGAATCATATATAGCTAGTTGTGGGTAGCAAGACACTTCTTAAATAAGTCATTACTGAGAAAAACTAACTACCAGACTTAGCTCAAAAAAAGTGGGAGCGGTAGGAGAGACTGATGCGAAATTAAAGCTATTAACAAAAGGCTTAAGAAGGTACCAAAGTAGATCGCATTATCTTTCTTCAATTTATCGTAGTTGTTCAACTTAACTTAAACTATTCTATAAGCCAAAATGAAGCAGATATTTATCCAAATTTCTTTAGTCATTCTAGGTATATTATATAGTTACTTAGTGGCTTGAGTGCAAAACAGTGGCAATTATGGGAATTATTAAAGTTAAAGGAAGCTGTTTACGTACTATAGTAGCATTTTATGTAATCAAATGTATCTGGCTGCAACATACCTCCTTCTACTCATAATCTACCTACAAAATTAATGACCTAAATAAGTGTTTATACTTTTGTGCATAATCAGTAATCATTGGTCCGCACAGGTGAGATGGATGAACTATCAGTAGAAACCGTAGGAGGAGAAGTAATAATACCTCCTTTAATCTTAGAAAAAAGTGATTTTAATGGAGCTGCACAAGGAGAACATGGAAACTCAAGGATGAAGCACTATGCTGGAGTCACCAAGTAGAATGATGTCACAGAAAGGCGAAAACTTGCTAGTTCTAAAACTAGTACTTCCTTGGGAAGAATTGATGCAATTTGTAGCATCACTATTATTGTGAAGCAACATGAGGGGCCAATCAAAATTCTGTAGCCGATGTGTGAAAGAAACTCATATTCTTTTCCAGTCTTTCTGACTTCTTGAAGGTACAGACTTATCTCTGAGACTCACCTTTTGTGACTGGGTAATAGGAAGATGAACAGCTATACTGTATGCTTTTTGTGCACATTGCTAACTTATGAAAGGTCAGCTGACATAAGCTGGGGACTTTCCAATTTATAGTGGTACCACAACAATACCACCTTGATGTGATCTTATTGGTGTTTAAGGACACTGGAATGACTGTTCAAGACAGTTGCAACTAAAGATAAGTCAAGATTGATTTTTACATGTGAGATCTTCCAAGTTAAACTGCCACAAAGTGCACTGCTAAGCCAACCCACAAGTTCACCTGATGGGGATCCACCCAGAAGATAGCCAGTACATGCAAACAGGGAACAACATTGTAGATATACCTCACTGTTCCAAGAAAGAAATATCCTTCAGCAGTCACAAATTAATATTAAATTACAATTTAGTAAGAATTATCATGAAGTTAGAATTCTTGTTTATGCATGACTGGTTTTCACTATAGTTACTTAAATAACTGGCTCTTTTACATGTCATCAACACATTGTGCTTATCTTTTACACATTCATATATTATTGTCTGGATGATAAAATCAGATTAATGTTGTCATGCTTTAATGAATGAATCGTCAAACTGAGAATGGTCTTTTTAGCTAATAGGTATTATTCATAACGTACATAAACACATTACAATTTTTTAAACTTTCATATTAGCTAATTCTATTTTTGATGTTATATGTTTGTAAGCAAGAAATCATGTGTATAACAGCATGATAGCCAGTATAAAACTAGCTAATGAATATCTTTTATAAACTATAATTTTATTTAACACAAAAAAATTGAGCATTGAAGATGAATTTGACTTTTTTTGTTTATGAATGGCATAAAAATGTGACTCTATTTCGTCTGCTGAGCTGGTTTGTGTGACAACAATTTGGATCAAACTCAAGTTTCTGCATAATCTGCAAGAACATGGAATCAAAATTGAAAGACATCGCAAATGTTTGCAAAGCAAAGTTAGGTTTTTAGATAGGCAGAACAAAGATACAATTTCACACATTCTCTAACTAAACATCCACACCTAAAAATCCAGGAATGGTTGGCTGCATGTGCAGATAACATAAGTAATTATTGTGGCTTAGTAAATATTCACAACAAAATGATGACGACCACATATAGAAAAACTAGAAGATTTTAATTAACAATGTACACAAGAGTAGGCAAAAAACAAACAAACTAAGACTGAGGAGTATATCAACATGCCCTAATTGTTCCACTGAGAAAAGAATTATAGTTATAAGAGAGAGTATAGTAAGAGGCTATTTCAGAAGAAAACCGCATTATACAAGATGAGTAGATTAGCTATAATGCAAGTAGTAATGAGAAATACAATGTCAACACTAAGTCACAAAGTCCTAAGTACATTCACAGCTAACAATACTCACTGCACTAGTACAATACACATCTATCCATTGACCAAATATATACATATACTGCTGACTTTATTTGACATTAAGACTGAATCCCAATTTTACAAACATTGTATTATACTAACCACTGGTCCATATTTACTATTAATACAATCTTTAAATGTTTTTTTCTGAGGATATTATGGCAGGCAGTAACTGAGGAAAATATACAGAAGACCAAAGAAAGTCTGCAAGATAATGCTAGAGACAGCTGAGAAAGCAAGAATACAAGTAGGTTGGGTGAGGGGAAAGCTACTCCCTCAAACTTCCCAGCTTCGCTCCAAGTTTATCGACTTGCCCTTCTAATTTAAGCATGTTTATGTTGTTGAGGCTAAACTCAAAATTACAGCATTTAGCTCATACATGTAATAATTTGAGACTATTATTTTGCTCTCCAATAATAACAATGTTTTACTAACAGAAGGTGATGAACTTGCTGAAGCTATCCCATCAAATAAAATTTTCAGATAGAAACCCAGGGGAGTGTTGTATACATTCGATATTATAATAATACATTATTATAATTACTATCTATAGTAAGCAGTGAAGTAAAATACTGCATGATATGAAGCGGTTGTTGTATCTTGTGCTTGTGATTAGGTTGGGTTGTTGAAATGAAATATATGAAGTAGGAAATAAAAATAACAACAATATCTCTATTTTAGCATTCTCACAATTGTATTTACCAGTATTACTATGTCTTGAAAAAGATCTATTTTACCAAGCCATGACACTACTTCAGCTATTCTTCTCCAGCTGGGCTTCCCATGTTTCTGATAGTCATAATCCAGATGCAGCCATGAAGCGAGGGCATTTTGCAGACATTGCGAAGAACTAGTTGGAGAGTCTTTTCTAATGGCTTCTGTGACATCATAGTCTAAACCCAACTGTAGAGCAAACTCCTGCCAGATTGGAGACAGAAGAAGTTTTAACTTCCTATAAATGGACCCTAAACTATAGATGTCTAAAAAAAAATAATTAACACTTGGATATTACTTATTCATACGTATGGGTACCAAATTACTTAAAAATAATTTATTCAGAGTTAATTTTTTTTGCTGAAATGTCTGTAGTGTAAAGAGCACCTATTGATACTAATAAATAAATTAATCAATATTTAACACAAGATAATTAGAATTGCAGAAAACTAGCTTATAGAAGTTGCAGTAAAATTCAATACAATTAAATTCAGTCCGTTAATAAAACGATGTCTAAAATTAATATAACTTACCCAATTCTTTTGAATCAATTCTGTTTAACATTTTCTTCTCACTCTGTGGCTCAAGACAAGCCTCTTGATGATCTACAAATTCAACATTTAATATTAAGTTAATGAAATATAATAGCTGCTGCAAGTTATGTTTTATCATAGTTCCTACCATTACACTTAGTTTTAGTTTTGGATTTTATCATTAAATTAATGCTGGCAAATGAATTCAATCTGGCTATTTTGAACTATTGATACGATTAAGGCTACCGTATAAAGTGTTGCTACTGCTATTACAATATTTTCACAGTAATAACTACTTAATTGACTTAGATCCTGTTGCTATATTGTTACTAGGTGTACTAACTTGGTAAGTGTGCACTATTTTTTGCCTTTAGGTATATGAACTGTGCATACTAACCACCCTTGGGGTATTGCTATTTTTGAGTTTTAGTTTAATAGAATAGGCTGGATAAAGCAGGGAGCAGGTTATGTGAGGCCAGATATGCCAGGGTCTACTACTCTCTCATATCCACCTATATGGGACCAGCCCTACCATAAAACTCTCCTGCTGCCACTCTCATACCCAGGAATTTACCATAGCTAGATGCTTTACTGCTTACTGCAGAGCACCCCAGTAGAGATAGATCTGGAGATAACAGCTGGCAGCTACAATGCTAAAGTAAACTTGCTAAAGTAAACTTGAGGGTGTGCTTCAATTGAATTTTAATTGAATTTTAATTTTGGGCCGGAAACACGGAAGAATTCGCTTGACACCAAAAATGCTGATAAACAAAGTTGCTTATGGTAACTGGGCCGGCCTGGGTAAACGGGATCTAAAATAGTTAGAGCATGCGCTTAGGTACTGGTGGATTTAGTGCACAAAGCCCTCGGGCCTACGGCCCTTGGGCTTCAGTGCACTAAATGCACCAGTACCCAAGCGCTTATGCTTTAACTATTACTTAAAATGATTACTATTGCCTTCAATCATGATAAAACGTATTTGTGGTAAGTGATGGTTTCACAGGATGTTTGGTCAATACTTCACATTTTCTAGCGAATTTTCCTGAAAAATGGTACAGAAACAACCACAATATGACACCATTATGCAATACAAGACCCTTGACAGAGTAATGGTGTGCATGAGCTAATAATTGAATATAAAAAAAAGGGAGAGAACCTGCTGTATTGCTAAGTCTTTTTAACTATTTTAGATAGTATCATTGATAATCTAAAAGATCTTAAAATTCAGTATGTATCAGCTAGGCTCCTAATACCTTCTTGATAGAGCAAGATAGATTGTATGTATACTATAGTTGTACAAGAGAAATAAAGAAGCTGCAAAGCAAAAATTATTCTTTCCTTGAAATATTAAACCCAGTTAATTCACTGTATAAAATTGAATGGCTTATGATGCATACTGAAAAATGGTACAGAAAAGGAGCCTCAATACTTGAGAATTGAATCACAAATTTTCTAGTTGGACCTTTTTATACAACATTGTTAATCTGAACAAAATTCCACATTCTTACCAAACATTGTCCTAAAAATACCAGACAACAGCTTAATAACCAAGTATCATAGTTTATAGATATGTGATTATCCATTACAATTACAAGGAATATTTACCCGGCAAGAGCGTATTTATACTAACTATGAAATCCTTTATTATTCTTTTCTGCTACTTTTAATGCATTATTTCTAAAGCAGTTTTATTAAAAACACAGGTTGTGTGTGAGTGTGTCAGTGAGTAGCTTGACATAAATCTATGAATCAGTATGTTCCAAATAGTAAAATAGTATGTCACTTTTGTTAGTAGTAGTATTTTTCGTGCCTTTGTACTCTTTATTACTTCAATAAGTGGGGTGTTCAAGCCCTCTGCCCTTCAGTGTCTCTTTCTCTTACTTTTCCTGCAGAGACAACTACTCATGTTTAATATACCGCTTAACTCTAATTATAGTAGCTATTTCAATGACATAAATATTTTGTAAGCTGGTAATTAAAACTTTCTAGTTATGCTATTGCTCTGACATGTAGATATAAAACAACATAAATGATATCTATGGGTATTGTGTAAGCTCAGTATAGTGTACACATTTTTGACATACAGTATAATTATGAATATTTTACCTCTCCAAACCACACTTTGTGTTCTTCTGCCATTTCAACTCTTGTGTTGAGTCCTTTGGAGTTGATACACCACATGATGCTGGGATCATAATCTCCTTTCTTCACCACACACAAGTGATGTTCCTCAGGATGAATCGGACAATCGAATGCTAATTGATATCGACGACTGACAGTCTTTAAATTGTAAGTGTTTAGAACAGTGTCTGTGTTCTCTGTGACATTATCCAGAGTATCTTCAACTAATATTCTGACTTCATTGCAAACTTGAGAGGCTTGTATCTTCCACCTTTTAGGTACAAAGAATACTTTGTTCCCATATTTTCCATAAATAAATGGAATGAAGTTTTTTCTTACACTCTCTTCAATTCTGGTACATTTGGAAAATATTAAATAATTCCGGTGTAGTGATGAAAGAACCACAAAGCTACATCTGTTTCTTCTTTATTCATTCGAAGATGCTTACTACTTTGATAGCAGGTGTCCAAGTCCACGAATTTTTTCTTGTTGTGGCATACAAACAGACTAAAAGGAAGCCACCGAGCTGGAATTTCTGGTCTTGAAAACTTATCCAAAGCTTTCTGTATAAACTTTTGTAGGCCTTCAATCTCCTCTTCTGTACCATTATAATTATCTATTGGGTAAATGAGTCTCTTCATGTCTTCTGGAAATTTATCTTTAGAATCATTTGATTCAAAACCATCGTCTGACACAAAGTGAACTAACTCTTTGTCGACAAAAATTGTATCCTTCAAATTTTGTTGCATTTTTTTGTCAAAATCAATTTTTTCTTTAGATGAGACTTTGTCTTTGTGAGTACCGACTATGTAAGCAACTGACTTAAGAGAATTCTGTGTCAAATTCTTCAACATAGAATCATCTCTTGTTTGCACGGTGGAATAAGACTGCATGGAGAATATGCTAGACAAAGCTGATGTAAGATTTTGTCTCACAGTGCAGTTGGACATTCTGTCTGGTATCTTACAATTGTCTGCTCCTCATAAAAAACTTTGTACGTCCCATCCAGGTTGTCTCCATATCGACAGAAGAGAAGATAAAGAGCTGGGCCAATAATGAGAGCTGGAAGCATGTCCATCAACTCATGCTGTCCTTTGTATGGAAATTAGTATGTTTTGTGATTGATACATGTTGCAAGAAAAAATTGAAGCAAATTCATTTAAATTATTTCCAGTAAATCAATTCTAATATGACTCACTAACCTCATTGCAAAGTTTCCAAGAAGTTTCAGTGACCAGATAATCACCACAAAAAGTAAGCTACTGAAATATAACTAGAACCTCGTGGTTAGCTCACCATGCCCGGTAAAGGATTGCGCTTTGGGTTATTCTTGCAAGCTTAGGAAATAGGTCAAACCGTCCCCATAAGGTATATAAAAATTTTCCAATAAGTTAGAAAGGAAATAATTGGTTCCAAAAATTGTGGTTTCTGATGAAGATTACTATTGAACTCATGAATATATTCATGAACATACTGAAATACCTGTTAGGGTTACAATTACTCACTAAGTGCAACTATTGAAACACCCTTGATAAGAAAAGTAAAATTTACATGGGAAGTTTTACATGTGGCATGGACAAGAATGCAGTCAGGAAACCAGCATATGCTTCAACAATAATGTTGGTTGAGGTGGTGTAGGTGCCTCTCTTGCCATAACTATTCCTGTGCCTCTGAAACAAATATATATAACCCTTTTTCTGGTTGACCTTATCACTATACTATGCATTACTGGTTATCTGCGCTCTTAGAAAACAATAACAACTACACCAAAAAACAAAACAAAAAAAAACAACAACAACAACAAACAGAACGATAAGTTATATCTAAGTTAGTATGAGCTTTGCTCAAAACGAACTAGCACAAATAAACCAAAAAGCCAGTGTACACACGCCTTATTCTTATTAGGGGACTAGCTATGTAATAAAATTTACTGCTTCTCACGTTTGTAGTAATAGTCTGACATGAAATAAATTTAGCACGGACAGGGAGCTAAGTTTTCAGTCACTGTTACAAAACTTTCTGTGCGCTGTCAGTCTGTATCTACACGGTCGGTCCTTATCCCTCAACAAAAAACGGGCATTGAAGCTTTTCAACTTCACAGAAGAAAAGGGTTGTCTTTGTCATCACTATCTTCTCATACGGCTGATTAAAAAAAGCTAGATTCCCAATGATCACTCATTCCACCACACACTGCCAGATCATCATCACCACCCAAGTATTTATTCACTGGACAGCTATCATTTACATATATTCTGATGTTCTACAAGTTGTTTTCCATAGAAGTCACTACTTTGCAGTATTTGGTAGATCACTCTGTAAGTTGAGTTCTTAATGTAGTGTTTTTGTTAAGTACAACACAAACTACTGTAAATTTCAAATCTACTATAGTTAAATTCAATATGATTCAAGGAATAGCAACTGAACAAAAAGGAAAAACATACATGTGATTTTTATTTGCACAAAAACTGATACTATGTAATTTGAGGAAAACGTTAAGTGGTAATGATGACCACTGTGGGTTGTGGTGGTGAGGTAGTGACCTCTATACACATAATACAGTTAATTTAATTGGCCAAGACAATTCACAAATAAAACCACGGTAAGACATGGTCAGCATTATTTTAGAAACGGTATTCAATATTCAAATTGTGCATGCATATCTTGAAAAATATTTTTGATTTATAAAGTGTACTAATTGGTTCTGGTAAGAGAAGAGCTATTGTTTTCTTAGAAAGGGACTCTAAATACCATTTGTATACTGTGTATATATACGTAGCAATTGCAGGAGTTTTGTTCTGTCCGTTGTCAAGCTGTCCATATCCTAGAAGCTCTTAAAATATAATTTTTAATAAGACATCCATCCAACATCTTCTCTATAGTCATGCCCACAAGTAATATACTACAACTGCAACTACAAAAGCACAGTGAAACCACATTAATTAACAATGCAATCCTATTATAGGTAATTAAAAGTATTCAAATGGACTAAAATGAGCAGTTAGATTTACTTAAAGTTAATTGAAAATAATTAAAAACCATTATATAAAAAACTGTGGCAACTATGGAGCTCATATAATTCGTGCCAGTACTTACTTATGCAAATGTACTTTGAATCCATAAAGCAAATTGTCATAACTAAATAATAAGGAGTAAATCCCATTTGCTCATGTACATTCAAATTAGATAGTTACATGAATCAATGATAAGTACAACTGAATGGAGTAGGTAAGGATCATCAGTTAAATGATAAGTGCGACTGAATAAATTAGGTAATAATCGTCAGGTGAATATAATGTTCTCTAATAACAAAAAAACAAATAAATATTTAAAAAAATGAATAGAAAGAAAAATGCTAACTAACTCAGGGAGGTATAGCTAAAATTATTACAGCCAGCTTGGAAAGCTAGCATATATCTGTACTGTCATGGCTAAGTATATAGCGAAACCTCAGCCCAGCACCCCACCAGCGACCATCATCCACCAGAGGGACATCGTATAAACGAATCCCTATCACTTCTGAAAGAAACGTAGCTAGCTCCTCCATCCCGCTCACTAACGCGTGTATACACTGTAACTATAATCTAACAGCTGTTTCTGGCCTGTGTGCGCATGCTCGAAGTTGTGACGTCACGTTTACGTTGTCATTGTATTACAGTTCCTGTTAAAATGTCATCGCTTAATGACCATTGCCTATTTGTGGCCAAACTGGGCAAAAAATTGGCTATATTTCCCTCAATTTTCAATATTGGCAAATAATATTCATACAGATGAAAATATAACTATTCATCAAGTTATGACATAATCTCTATATTTTTATCCCACCAAATCTGAATACACTCGGTTTAAATTTACCCTTTTTCTGGCTTAAAAACATCAAAAAAAATTCAAGCCAAATACAGCAGATTCTATCAGTCCCACCCACAAAAGTAACCACAAAACCACAACGTAGTTGTGGGAAGCATGTTTATAGTTCATTAGCATACATGTGTGCTTCATTTGAGGATTTCATCTTTCATACATCTCAATCTATTAATGAAAAAAGCGGACAACTACACAATTTAAAATTTCTTATAGCTAAGTGATGTTCTACTGTATATGATGATATGCTGTGAGCGTGAATGTATAAATGATGTGTACAAAGTGTATATATTATTTGTGATATAAAATGATAAAGCTCAAAGTAGTGTACCAAAACCAGTTATTTCTTACAAATTTCAATAAGTACATGTTGTGCATCTTTCCTCTCTGCCTTCACCAAGATAGCAAGAAGGTTTCCATATGTTGGTGAAGGTGCTCTATTTCTCCATCTGCGAAGAGCCTCCGGCCTAAATAAAGATAGAGCACAGTGCAAGTTAAACAGTACAGTACTATAATAACCAGTTATTTATAACCTTTGTCTCTCCGGATTATTATGGTCTGCACCATTTATGATATCTTCTACATCACTGTCCTTTAATCTGAATAAGTACGGCTTGTTTTTCCAGCTATGTCCTATCTTGTCAGCTATTGTACAGAGGTGTTCTCCTGGCTGAAGGACTTTCTTCAACATTTCAGGCTTGATCTTTCCAGCAGCTTTTGTATATATCTGTAGTTAACAACCAAACTCAATTATACTTAAAGAGAAACAATTTTTATATTAGCTATAGTGAAATATAATTGACTTCTGTAGAGAATAGATTTTATACCTACATAATTTCTCATCCTTATTTAAGTAAAAGGAATTAAAATGAATTAAATATTCATATAGACAAAGATTATGTGGTTATATTGATACCACAAAAGTAGTAATATGCCTGTCCATTATAATTCAATGAAGAATTAAAAATGCAGGTATTAAAGAGAATGATTATATGGGAATTCTAATTATATACATGATCCCAATTTTATTGTACTCTTGCTTTGCTGCTGCCAGTAAATTATGGTAAACATTATAAAGTAAGTGTGGCTATGTGGCTACCTCAATGTGGTTTGGATCTGTCAAGATTGCCCGAACTTCCACTGGTACATCTTGTACATGATCTGATTCTAAACAAAACAGCATGAACATGGCAACAACAACAACAAAACAAAATACAACAACCATTAAAGATACAACCATAGCCAGCTGTATGGCAAAACATGTTGAACATTTATTGAATGCAAATGTTCAGATTTGCACACCTATTTGAACTCTTTCTTAATGACATCATGGCTGCCCAAATATCAAGAAGTTATTGCTTAGTATTAGTATGAGCTGGATACACCAGCAAAAGAATAATATTCTATAGAGTGAATGAATTTTAGATTTACTTCAGGGAGAAGTTTAGAGGGTTAAGTTTGACTACAACTACAAGATATAGCAGTAAAAAACAACAACACTTAACGTTATGGTAGCTCATAACCCATGCATGGAATTGTAGCATGGCAAATAGTTGCGGTCAATTCTAGTTGGTGGCAATGACAACGGCAAATAATGAGCTATTATTTTTAAAATGTGATTAAGTCATAGCTATTGTGAAAAGTTAATATAAAGTTGTGACTGTAAACTATTTGGAGATAAAAAACAACAACAACATAATTATACCAAAAATTCAAAATAAACAATAGCTAGCTTAACTTCACAATAACTTTCATTCATTCAGTTATCCTCGACAGAATAGTTATTAAATAACTATGTTTTAATTAACAATATTGGCTGTAAAAACCGAGAAAAATTTGCTATTAATAACTTTAATGGTTTAAACAACTACCATTTTCACTATTGATGATTATGTGCTAATATGAGATCTGATACTATTTATTATCAAAGTACTATAGTCAGATTATGAAGTATATATTATTAGAAATTTACACTGAAAAAAGTTTAAATGACATTAAAATCTTTATCTGTCACAGAAAGTACTAAAGCAAAAACTAGGAACATCATAATGAAAGGTAGCCACTCAATTTATCAATTTTATGCATGACTTCTCACTAATTTGGCAATTAATTTTGCAGAAATGCATGCGGTTAGTTCAAGTTCCAGAGAGTTATGGAAAACCATACGTAGGTGCAAGTGAAAAGCGATTTCTTATAGAATGAAAACATTCTATGGCACCAAATTTACAAATGGTGAGAGCCTGGGACCAAGTATTTCAAACAACGAGGTAAAATACCTCTAAATTTCCAAAAGAATCATTCAGTCCATTGCTAAATGTAAGCAAGTAGCCATTATATATTAATTATATATTTAGCTAACGAATATGGAACTATTTTCTTACCTCAATTTCCTAAATCCTGGTATCTTCTGTAGTCTCCAATATATGTCATTCTGACTACCGGAATTGCCAATAACTTTTGACACCAGCAACAGTTAAAAAAAGGCTGAGTCTTAGAAATTAGATCTGGTAAAGTTATTTTAATACCATAGAAACCATTCGCTATAACATTTTGTGACTTGAAAAACAAGTTCGAAAGAATAATTGCACGGTTTTGAGCCTAACAGTAAGTTGGTAAGACCTAAGTCCATCTGGTGACATCCAGAGGCCATTTGATTACAAGAGGTAAACAATTAAATTACCTTGGACGATAACTGAATATTAAACCAAAATATTCTGTTTAGTGGGAGTACGAGAAGGGGTAGACCATAAAGCAAACCCCCCAAAAGCGAGGGTCATAAGTACATAATAACGTTTGTTTGTCCACACTGCTTATTGCAGGAACCAGAGTGTTATATGGTGAATTATTTCATGAGCAGACTAATTCATTTTCATGATCCAGAGAAGAGTGAAATAGTGAAATATCTTGCCATTTAATACTTTGAAGAGTGTAACAAGTGGTTTATTTAGATATCTTCACTGAAGTAGTTTATACTGGGGATTGTAACTCTTGGTGTAAAGTTGGTTGTAAAACTCTCTAGGGATTCCCACAACCTCAGTGAGTATTTTAGCAGCTGCTCTAACCTGGTTAGGTAGGCTTCTCAACAGGAAGGTAGCTGTAAAAACACAGAAAACTGGTAAGTTACGCCTGCAGTTCTGCCTACCAGGGGTATCAGAGGGTAATGAGCTTGAGAGCAACACAGTGTTAGATAATATCTTGTGTAACGTGACTTGTCTCATGGGTCACGTACCTAAATAATAAAATCATGAAGATATCTAGTGTGGAATAAAACAAATATCCCCAATTTTCAATTGTGTTACCCCTGATAGTGTCTCACTTGCCGCCAATAGCTTTAACTTACCAAAGCAAGAATGTTTAGGTTTAGGTCGGTCATCATCTGAGTAGTTATCTTCAACTAAAAAAATAAGTACATACACTAAATGACTTTTAAAGGAATAGATGCATCTGAAATATAAACACCCATCTGATATTTCCTGTGGTTGGATGTAATTGTTGTTCAGTAAATACTAGTGCATCTAAACTTACCTGATAATTCAACGTGTTTCAAAGGTCTCTCCTGAAAATTAATATGTATACAATATAAATACAACGTAGCGATACATTATCCTGTCAAACACTTCAGTTAACAACCACTATAGTTCACTAGATATTTGAATTTCTATTAATAGTTTCTATTCTGACTGCTTCAGCTGTATTTTCTTTCTTATTTGAGTAAAAGTGCAAAATTTCATTTCCTTTCCCTTTTACAGGGTTAAGTAAGCAGCTCAGTTATGCTTATTTATCAAGTCATTAGATTTAGGAGAAGCATGAAGGTACTAATGACAAGGTATCACAACACTCTGTATTCGGTGGTAATCGACGCTTTCCACAGTGCATAGTTTTATAAGTAAAATTCTTACCTGGCAAAACCACACTTGCTGTTGTTTCTTCAATGGAACTGGGTCATTTGTAACTTCACATTTCATTATAACAGGGCTTTTCTCGCTTTTTGGTATCAAACATAAATGATTCTCCTCCGGATGGATTGGGCAATCAAACGCAATTTCATAACGGCGGCACAATTTCTCCATATGATTGGAATCAAGAATTGTGCCACTGTTCACAGTAACATCATACAAAGATTTCTCAATCATCTCTCTAACTTCACAACAAAGCTGAAAATCTGGACTTGCGCTGAAGTCTTGCTGAACAACAATAATTTCATAACATCTGGGATGAGCCACAAAGGCCACTATGTCTCCATACTTTCCATAGGTAAATGTGACAAAATTTTTTCTCATATTTTGTGGCTGCAATAGTTCAAAAGGATAGTTTTTATCCTACACATAGGGAAAAATAACAATAGAAAAACATGAAAAGAGCATGAGAATATTATTCAGGAAATGTTTAGCTATGCCTTTTACAATCCTCCCCAAAACTGTGATGCTAATAAGTAGAACTAAAAATCTATAATTTTGTAAGTATTAACAATATTAGCTCTTCCTACAATAATCTGATATTTAGAAGCATAACTTCAAGCTTATTATTATGAGATATATTATTGTCTACTAGTAAAATGATTAAAATTGTATCCAGAAAAAAAAAAAAAAGGTTGTAAAAAAAAAAGCCAACAACATCAATCACATGTGGGGGTGGGTCTATGAGATGATTAGTGTGTGTGGGTGGGTCTATGAGATGATTAGTGTGTGGGTGGGTATGAGATGATTAGTGTGTGTGCAGACTTTAATAGTAAGTGATATTTAGTATAGTTTATCTTTATCTAAAGAAATATTTAATCTGAGTACGGCTATTGTGGAAATATCAATGCTAGCATCATGCAAACTGTCTTCATAAACTACAACTTGTTACCTGCGACGTCTGACCCACAAGACTGGCTATCGCAGATGGAAATAAGCCAATTGGTGTAAATCCTGATGGAAAGCATATTTTCATTGCATGAACTTTACCCTTTGAGCAAATATCTTGAGTCTTACTAACAAGTTCTTCATTTGAACAGTTTGGTAGGACGCATGGCATGAAATATAATTGAGAAGTATCGTCATCAATACACTTTTTTTTTAGAAAGGATTCATGAAGTGGAGCAATGATATGGAAGTGTTTAAGTAAAGCTTCCATTTGCAATGGTTGAAACATTTCTCCAGAAACATTCTTGATATCAGCAAATGATATTTGACCTACTTTTCTCAGCTTGTCCCCAGCACCCTGGCGTAAACTGATACCATTTTCAAAAATAAGATGTGATATGCTGTCAAACACAAGCTGAGTGTCAGTAATGACGATGTTCTCCAGGTGTGGTACATTCGGAAAATGAAATATAATTCCAGTGTAATGATGAAAGAACCACAAAGCTACATCCGTTTCATTCTTGTCCATTCGTAGAATTTCACCATACTGATAGCACACTTTCAAATCTATATACTTCTTTTCAGTAAAGCGTAACAAAAGGCTAAATGGAAGCCATCGAGCTGGAATATCATGTCGTGGAAACTCATCCAGAGCTTTCTTAATAAACTTTTGCAAGCCTTCAATTTCTTCTTTTGTACCATTATTATTGTCTATTGGGTAAATGAGTCGCTCCACACCTTGTGGCATTTCATCTTTTGGGTCTTTCGATTCAAACCCATTTTGTGAAACAAAACGAACTAGCTCTTGTTCACTGAAAATAGTATCTTTAATAACTTCTTGCATCTTTTTATCAAAATCTATCATTTCTTGAGATGAAACCTTATCTTTGTGAGTTCCAATAAAATAAGCAGATGTGTCTGGTCTATTCTTATATAAATCATCAAATAAAACATTAGTACAATCGCTCGCTCGTCTAGTAGAATAATGCTTCATGGAGTATATACTAGATAAAGCTGATGTAATATTTTGCCTGACTGTACAACTCGACATTTTTTCTGGTATTTGGCAGTTGGATACCCCTCGTAATGTAACCTTGTATGCTTCATCAAGGTTGTCTCCATATCGACAAAAAATAAAATAAAGAGCAGGACCAATAATAAGTGCTGGAAGCATGTCCATAAATTCAGGTTGACCTCCAGTATCTTTCATGTAAAGCAAACACAAATTCTCAAGCTTTCCTGTTAATTCTTCCCATTTACCTGATGCCGCAAATTTGTCAAATTTTTTTAGAATTTCAGTCATGTTTTTACCCGGAACTGAAGGTGTATCTGCAGACAGATGAGCAGCTTGTCTCCTTTGAGTTTCCATATAACCAGAAGCATGCTCATCAGACTTTTGACTTGGCAAAGAAGTTTCATTTAACTGTTCTTGTTTTGGTTGTACTTCTTCTCTCAATTTAAAAAAAAGCTGAAACAACAACTGTACTTCTTCACTCGGTTCTTTAAGGGTCTTCCAATCTTCCTCCGATACCAAAGCAGCCATTTTTGATAGATCAGAAATGACGTACACATCACTTTTGGCTACATTTGTGCTAGGGTAATTTTGATATTTGTCATCTGATTTCATATTAATCCTCTTATTCTCCAAACGAAGTCGTGTCAAAGTTTTACCACGTTCAGGTGGTCCTAAAAAAATTAGTTTAGCAAACAACATCTTCAAAACTTGTTTCTCATTCTTCATGATTTCCTTAAAGGCATCCCTTGACTTTCTATGATAATCAGCTACATCTAATAATAAAATGAATAGATTATAATCGGTTTCTGGTAATACTTCATACTAGTGATATATACAATGTACTAAACACCAATCTTTAGTTTTATAAACAGAAAACTAGTTTATAATAGTTAATCAATTTTAGAGATATTAATGTTCTTGCTTCATAAGCATTTACGAATGATAGTGGTCTTATAATTGTGGCACAATCTGTTCTGTCATTAACACTGTGGTTTATTATTATTTCCTGTGTGTCTGCTTATATAATGTTATCACTTGTATTCATAGTCTTTGTCTCTGTTCTAATAGTCACTGTCATAGTTGTAGTTGAGATATTACTTATACTAATGTCGTAACTAGCTAGTAGCTAGTAAGTGAAGTTAAACACAAGCATTACAATAACCTAATGAGATTTTAGTAGATAAATATGCAAAATGGGTCATATGAATATTAAGTTTCATCCTCAACACTTATAAATGTAAACTAATTAGTTTTCTTATAGCGCAAGTCCTTTATCTGATCAAGTTTGCTAATTAAGCAAATTTTATACTAGATATACCTAAGTTATCAGAACCTTGCTGTGGAGCCAGGAAGACGGATGAGACGAGGTCATCAAGCAAGACAGGAAGCAAAGACTTAATTGCGCATGACAACTGACTGTTGTTTGTATGTGTTAGCAATGTTGTTTGTGCAATAATAGATAGCTAATTAGCGTAGCAGGATTTAGCAGGACTTGTAAAGGTCATTTATTAGGGTGTTGCGTGTGTGCGTTTGAGCGGGCAATTCTGTCCAATCGGATGCACACACATAACTAGCTAGGTAATTATATGGGCGGGGATCCCGGCAACTATATAGGCTGGGCCCTGCGAGTTGTGGAATAGTTCAGTGTTAGACCTCGTTTTCCTGTACGTTGTGCGTCTGAGTTAAAGTATTAGTTTTAAACGATTATTTACTTGACTTCTGGGGAAGGCTAACTAACTTGCTGGAGGGAGCTGCTGAACTCTGGTGTCAGCGGGAGCTACTGACTTCGGGAGTGTTATTAAACAGATTCTCACCGGGACAAGTCCTACAGTGGTGGCAGTGGTGGGATCTCTTTTAAAACGGCCACAAGTATCCATCATCGAAACTGAACTACCGTTCAGAGGACGCTTACAAATGCCCTACCTGGACTTCAACTACCGTACTGACTTCGCTTAACAATGAAGAACAGACGAACCGGCACGGCCTACGTTTAAACCCGTCGGACCGACCGACCCTACATCATACTCTAACATCAGACGCACGTCTATGCCCGGAGACTCTTACGAAACGTTTCCCGGACGCAGAGGAATTAACAGCCGCTGAATTACAAACGTCGAACGTATTGAGTACGTAACCGGTCAACCTGTGTGGCCGGTACGCAAACGCAAGCTAGCCAAACCGCGTGGCTAAGCTGAAGAGTGATCAACACATCTCCAAGAGATCAACAGCCTGTTTACAGAGAAGGACAACCCCCAATCAACTCCAGACCGTGTGGAATTTCACACTTACTCATCGAACCTTATTTGGGCATTATATGTGTCTGCGTGTTGTTGTGTGTATAATTACCTGTAAACCAATATTCCACTGTCTTATTATTTTTATATATTTTCCTTTTAGGACTCCATCGTCCTTGGAAAGCATCAGCTGTTAGTATGCCCCCCAAACGTCAACCCAAGAGACAACCGTCTGCCGAAGAGCACTCAGACGATGAAGAAGACTTCACCACCTTCGTTGCACCAAAAACAGGGAGCAGAGGTGGTGACCTACTCAGTTGTGCCAATCAGCTGACTTTAGGTGAGGGCGGGGACTCTGTCGTAGGTGGTAGGAAACATGGCTCTGGTAATACTAGCTATACCTATACTAACACTACTGGGGCAACTAACAATACTGAGAGAGAGTGTAAAGGATGATATGCCGAGGTTAGAAGATGGACCGAGAGTAAGACGGGGAAGTGTGACAGCTAGTCCGCCTGGTGAGAGAGTAGCACGTGGAGAGGTAACGCCCTTATCACCAGACGCAAGGGAAGGTGCTAGGAAAGAGGGAATGGTAATGATAATATGGCAACATTAATGAGAGAGATGAAAGAAATGCAAGCAGATAATAGAAGGTTGAGTGAAACACTTATAGTTCCTAGAGAGCCAGTAACCAGAACTGTTACAGCAGATGAGTTAGGTACTCTTAGTACTAGAGATTCAATTAAGGCACTTCCGAGCTACTCGGACGGGGGAGACCTAGCTACATTTATAAGAGGATTAGTGGCTGAACTAAAGGAACTTGGGGTAGAAGATAAACACTGGAGAAGTATTTCACTACTTAAATTACCACCTAAAATAAAGAACCAAGTAGTCGAGCATATAGAAGGGAGAAAGCCATACCCGGAATTAAATGTGCCTTATTAATTAAGGTAGGGAAAAGTTTACGGGAGCTGGAGCATGAATTCTTTCCCCCTAGACGCAGGTGCACGAAGGATAGAGTACAAAGGGTACGGGAAATTACAACCATGGCTAACAGAGTCTTTATGTTGTGCCCAACTGGGGAAGCTCTTAAGTTGTTTGTAGTCAGAGGCATGCTCTACTCTGAGTTGCCACCTCATGAATGCGGCATTCTCAGTGGACAGGGTGCTGAGACCGTTGATGACCTGGTAGATGCGACCTGTTTGCTTAGAGAAAACAATCTAGCCCGTGGGCGGGACGACACGACCTTAATAGGTCAACCCAACCTTACCCAAAATGTTACATTTGTAATCGATCTGGTCACAAAGCTTTCCATTTTCCTGATAAGAAGAAATCATACCAGAACCCTAATAACAATAACAGGAGTAGGGACAACAATAGTAGTAAACCTCAGGAATCTAAACCACGTAAGACTAATCTAGCCCAGGTAAACAAAGATTGCATTAAACTGCATGGAGAGGTGAATGGTATACCTTGTGATTTTATTCCGGATATGGGCGCAGAGGTCACAATTATTCTGGGAAACCTGGTGCCAGAGTGTCAGATGATTAACGAGTGGGAAATTATTCAGGGAGTTGCAGGGAAACCTGTCAGAGCGCAGTGTGCTACAGTTAACCTTAGTCTTGAGGGTAGGAGCTTTACCCAACGAGTAGTAGTTGCCAACCGGGATTTACTAACTGACTGTGTTTTGTTTGCCATTCCACTCACTCCAACTGATGCCAAGCGTTTGTTGCTGGGTGCGGTCTCAGAGACAGAAACCTCTGGGGCTGAGAATTCAGGTGTTATCCCTGACACCCAGGGCGGAGACGCTACAGTGGTAACTCCTCCGTCACTTCCTGTGACTGACACCACAAGAGGTCGTAGTGGTCAACCACACTGCATGGTCGTCACGGGGAGTCAAGCTAAGTTAGAGCAAGAGAAAAGAAAGAGAGAGGAGAGAGAAGCCTTGGCCAAAGCTAATCTCTCCGATAATGAGTTAGACTTTTCTGATATTATTGGTGTGAATAGAGAGAAAGGGATAGAGGAAGTTAGTCCCATTCTTAGTGTTCCCAAGAAAAAAAGGAATTGTGTCCACTGCGGGGGGCTGCAGTTAGTAGCCAGGATGCATCTGGTGAGGCCACTCCGTCTGTCGCGGGTGTGGCAAGTAAGACCACACCCCCGGACGGGGCTGGTGGTAGCACCCCAACTGCGGGCAAGGTGAAGTCTATTGTGCATGACACTCCTATAGTGGGCGGAGGTGTTAGTGACGACCTAGGAAAGGAAGCCAAGTCCGGTAATGAATCGAAGGGGATAGTTCCTGAGCACAGCCCCACAGGAAGTAAGGGGCAGGCATTGACTAAGCAGAAGACCTCATCCAAAGGGAAGGGTGGGGCACTCAAGGTTAAGCAGGGTAGTCGGGTGGCAAGTAAGACTCCACCCCCTACCAGTGAGCCTAATGTGTCAGAGAGTAGTGATATGAGTAGTGGGAGTGGCTCAGTGGCTTCATGTGCTACGCAGCCTGAGGTAGCATATCGAGATACGTCTTCAATCATAACCAAGGGTGTGTCCGATAGATCTGGAAGAAAGTAAACTGGAAGACCTGCAATTAAACTTACCTGACGGAATAGTAGAGGCAGACGGGAAGGATGGGCTTGTGCAAAGGCAGGAAGCGGATGGATCCTTAGCTGAATGTGCGCTTTTAGCTAAGTCGTCTCTTCGGGGATACGGGCTTAGGGATAAGGTCCTGGTGCATGTGGTGCAGGGTGATTGTGGTGAGGAGATTGTGAGAATTGTTGTTCCAAAACCTGACAGATTGAGACTAATTAAGATGGCTCATGATTATGGAGGCCATTTGGGGGTTAAAAAAGTGCGAGATAAGCTTAATTGCTTGTTTACGTGGCCTTGGTTAGCAAAAGATGTATGTAATTACGTAAGGTCATGTGATGTATGCCTTAGGGCAAATAAGAGTGGCAATAAACCTGCAAAGTTACAAGAACGGCCAGTAGTAGACGAACCCTTCAAGTCTGTTGCGGTGGACATAGTAGACCCTTTACCTAAGGGAAAGGGAGGGGCCCAATACTTACTCACTTACGCCTGCATGGCAACAAGGTGTCCCGAAGCTATCCCATTGAGAAATGTAACTGCCCCTGAGATAGCGGAAGCATTTTGCAACATTATGTGTAAGACTGGTTTACCGGATATAATACTAACAGACAGAGGTACAGCGTTTACGGGGAAAGTTTTCCAGAGAGTTTGTGAGTTATTTGGTTGTGGACAAATTACCACTGCACCTTACCATCTTCAGGGTAACGGGGTTGTGGAAAGGCTTCATGGGACTCTGAAACCAATGCTAACTAAAGCTAGTCTGAAAGGTATAGACTGGGTTAGGTTTCTACCTATGGCTCTGTTCGCGTTGCGGCAGATGCCTCATAGAGACTCAGGTCTCAGTCCCTTTGATTTAGTTTACGGATTTGACGTGAGAGGTCCCTTAGACATTGTATATGCAGGATGGATGGATGATGCATGTGAGGGAATAGCAGTGTCTAAGTGGGTGGGAAAGTTACAAGATCGTATAAAGGAATTAACTGATTTGAGTGTGGTGCGACGTAAACGTGGGAAAGACAAAACTAGGGACAAACTTAATCAGAGTAGGGTAGAGAGAGTACTTAGTGAAGGAAGCCATGTACTAATGAAGGTCCCAGGGAGATGCGGCGCTTTCCAAAGCTCATGGGAAGGCCCATATACTGTAGAGAAAGCCCTAAGTAAAGGTAAACTACAGGGTGACGGGACAAGGATTACCACCGACTGGTAGGGTTGTACACATCAACAATCTAAAAGTATATCATGAAAGGAAAGTGTACAGGGCTGTAGTGGCGGTTGAAGAGGAGATTGACCAGCAGGTATTGAAAGGGAAGAGTATATTGACAGAAGAACCATGCGTAGGATTTAGTCAAAGTCAATTAGATGAGGTGTTAAGTGAGTTTAAAGACACCTTTAGTGACACCCCTGGGTGTTGTAGTACCAACCAATGCCATATCACCTTAAACAGTGACACCCAACCAGTGAATTTACCGGTCAGAAGGATATTCTTTACCATGCGGGATGGGGTAAAAGCAGCATTAGACAAGATGGTGGGTGACGGGGTAATAGTGAAAGTTGACAACACTTCCTGGTGCAGCCCAATTGTGCCAGTGAAGAAACCCGACGGTACTGTGCGGGTGTGTGTTGACTACAGAGCTTTAAACGACAGAACGCCCCTAATGAGACACTACATGCCAACCCTAGACGAGTTACTAGACAAGGCGGGTGGGTGTGGTGAATTGTCAACATTGTCAATCTGACTGCAGGATTCCACCAACTAGAAGTAGCTGAAGAGGATTGGGACATTACCACTTTTGGCAGCCCGTGGGGTACATACAAGTTTAATCGCATGCCATTTGGATTAAAGAATGCGCCTGCTATTTTCCAGCAAGCAGTAGATGGAGTTTTAGCAAGTGCGAATGATGTGAGTGGGTGTTACATAGACGATGTCCTTATATATACTAAGACTTGGGATGAACACCTAGGGTACTAGCATGCCTAAGTAAAGCTGGTCTAACAGTAAAGCTAAAGAAGTGTAGTTTCGGGAAGAGCAGACTAAGGTATTTAGGTCACCTAAGTGTACCAAACGACGGGGTCACTGTCCTCGCTGAGTGGCCTTTACCATCTACCAAACGCCAACTCAAGAGATTCCTCGGAACAGTGGGATTCTATAGGAAGTTCGTGAAAGACTTCGCTGCAGCAGCAGCACTACTGACACCAATGACTACTAAGGGGGCTCCTGACACGCTGGTGTGGACCAAGGAGGGTGAGTCCACCTTTACCTGTTTGAAGTTGTCTTTGTGTCGTGGCGTAGTTTTGTGTGTGCCCAATGCAGGAGATGAGTATGTGCTGTACACCGACGCCAGTGCCAACGCTGTGGGAGGTTGTCTACACGTTAAGAGAGACGAGGAGGGAGAGTTGCCCACTGCCTTCTTCTCCAGAATACTGAGGGGTCCTGAAATCAGGTACTCCGTATCCGAGAAGGAGGCGTTGGCGGTTGTGGAGGCGGTGAATCACTTTGATGTCTACTATTTGGACGTCCGGTCACTGTTCAGACAGATCACAGACCCAATCTGGCCCTGACAGACGGGAAGTCGAGCTCGGCCCTCAACCCAAGGCTGAGAAGGTTCTCCTTAAAGCTCCAAGGACGAGTAAAGATTGAGTATCTGCCTGGTGAACAGCTTGAGAACGCTGACGGTTTCTCCAGGATGTGGGAGCAGGAAGGACAAGGACCGGACCGGAAGAACGAGATCGACGCAGATCAGACCAGCAATGAGACGCAACCAGAATTGAAGAATGGAGGATCGGCAACGGCGCGGGTAGAAGCCGCTGACTCCGGGAATGGGAATGGCGTCGCCATTCTTAACCAAGGGAGTGTGGAGCCAGGCGGCCCCTCCCCTCTTGTTGCCGCCAAGAAGACGGATGAGACGAGGTCATCAAGCAAGACAGGAAGCAAAGACTTAATTGTGCATGACAACTGACTGTTGTTTGTATGTGTGTTAGCAATATTGTTTGTGCAATAATAGATAGTTAATTAGCGTAGCAGGCTTTAGCAGGACTTGTAAAGGTCATTTATTAGGGTGTTGCGTGTGTGCGTTTGAGCGGGCAATTCTGTCCAATCGGATGCACACACATAGCTAGCTAGGTAATTATATGGGCGGGGATCCCGGCAACTATATAGGCTGGGCCCTGCGAGTTGTGGAATAGTTCAGTGTTAGACCTCGTTTTCCTGTACGTTGTGCGTCTGAGTTAAAGTATTAGTTTTAAACGATTATTTACTTGACTTCTGGGGAAGGCTAACTAACTTGCTGGAGGGAGCTGCTGAACTCTGGTGTCAGCGGGAGCTACTGACTTCGGGAGCGTTATTAAACTGTTTCTCACCGGGACAGGTCCTAAACTTGCTGAGCTGCATCTTTTCTCACAGCTACAAGAAAGTCTAGCAATTTTGGAAAGCTTCTACATGGACAATTTCCTTTCAGGACCTGCAACTGTCTAGGAAGCTGACAGTCTGCACAAACAGCTCTCTCGAAAGTATAAATAATTCCTCACAAATGGAATATGAAGAGTGAGCTGAGAGACATTATATCTACTGGGCTCATCAAAATGAAGGACTTGGTCCTAATTACTTCACATGTTCCCAAAAAGCCTTAGGCTTTAATTGGGATGAGCCAAAGACAACCATCTATCTTGACGCTAGTCTCCATCGCTACTGAAAAAGTTACTGAGAGGAACATTGTTTCAGATGCCACCAAAGCATTCGATGTCTTCGGCCTCTTTGCTGCAGCCATTCTCCCAGTTTATAGGATTTCCCTGATGTGGATGAACCAGTACTTGAGAACATCTTGCAATGGTGGATTAAGTGGACTGTGATTTCTGACTATTACTACCTTTGCAATATTGAGACAAATCTCATCCCATGAAAGCCCTATTGTTTTCAAGAGCCTACACAGGCTTTTCTAATGCTTTATTTACAGCAAATGGAACAGTAGTATAACCTAAGTTCTAAACGAGAATAACACTATTTCAGTGACACTCATCAATGCATAATCCTGAGTATCACCAGTGAGGGCCATCAAAATTCGCAAAGCAGAAGTGATTACAGCTCACCTTTTAAGGGTGGCCGCACATAACGTCGCGCACCGCCTGTAGATCGCACATTAATGTATTCCCCACCAATACCCCACCATTTAATAATATGTGAGCAAGAATCATCGTGCAGTAGTAGTAGAAGTATAGTTTGCGAAGTTGTGGTGTCTTTAGTTTAGCTTTATGCTGTTTCTCACAGCCATATACAAGACTAGACTTACTCATGCCAAGTTATGAAAATGTAGTTCTTAAGAAGCAGAGCCTCCAGAAGCAAGCTCATGATAGTAGCGCTAAGAATCGAGAATGGTTTGCTGGACAGCACGTCATGGTGCGCAATTTGAGACCAGGTGCAGAATTATTATTGAGCGACTTGGACCATTGTCGTATTTAGTGGAAACCAAAGAACATCACCAGTTCTGGAAAAGACAGCCGAACAATTACGCGAGGTAGTCAATGCTTCAGAACCAGCGGACCCCCCAACGTCGGTGACATCTACTGAATTTAGGAGCCTCAAGAATGGATAGCTCAGGACTTGCCGTTTACTTCTTCCGAAACACCCCCGGAAGTTTCACAGTACGAGGTGGCCACTGACCGCAGAAGAGAACGAGCGCCGTCTGTACCTTCAACTACACGTTCACCTCAAGCCACAGGTGTTCAGCCGCATCATTCGACTCTTCGGCAAGTTCCTCCAGATCTATACGGATCATGAAAAAAGCACTGACAAATTTCCAGGAACAAGTCCAATTAAGTGGGGAGGAGTGTAGTATTGTGAGATTATCACAATTAACTCTCATTTACTCTATGTCAATTTGTATGATCATACTTCCATAGATACTTCCTGTAATATTGTGGTTGTATCATAAGTCAGGTCATTATTGATTTGTGGTATAGTCGCAGTTGTCAAGTCTGTGCACAATAAGAATCTTTTAACAATCAACCAGTGAACAATGAGTAGCGGGCTAAAGAGAGTCTCTCCTAGAGAACCCCTAATTCTTTGTGATTGCTAAAGATATCACAATTCTAACAGCCAATAAACTAAAACTTAACCTGACGTTCTGACTTCTCGCTGGAGTCCTCTATTATTATAATTATTTCAGCCGAGAATGACTGAATAATTTTCTTCTTATTAAGACTAATTATAGACATTATGCATTCTGACTTTCAGTGATCATTGCCACATCTTTTGAAATGTTCAAATTCCTGACACCAGTGAAATACTGACTACTAACTATCTGAATAACTGAACTTTAGAATTAGCCGTGCACATCAAGCTCACGAAGTTTAGAAACTTTAAGTATTGAGAATGATACTAAACAAAACTGCACATTTACAAGAGCCACTAAACAAAACTGCACATTATTTATCATTATGTACATGACATAAACTGTGACAGGTATTGTATAATATTCCATTCCATCAAACTGCTGAGAAAGTCAGACACATAAAAGGGTGTTTAAAACCACTACATATGTAAAACCATATAATGATATTCATAACACATTCAGTCTAGTGGGTGAAACAGTGTACCCTTGTATGACACTATGTAAACCACCTTTTTCTCTATTTTTTCTTTCAGACTCTAGGAAACGAAGACGATCAGGTACAAATAAATCAATTACTCTTTATAACAGGTTACTCTATATCTATATTTTATTATTCTAGGAGATTTCAGCGAGGTGACACTATTGAAGCAATCTCGGTGTAAGTAATTCACACATTTTATAACTGCTACACTCTCTGAACTCCTTCTAAATTGCAGCTGGGTAATGTTACTACAGTAAAATTTCCGAACTGAGAACAATTAAGGACCAGGGTTTTCAGTTCACATATAACGGGTTTATACATTTTAAGAGGTGATCAATTAAGCAAAATATTTTTATTGGAGGGGGATAGGAGATTGTTCACAAAATAGAGGTAATTTTCTTGTTAGAGGGTTCACTATAAGAGGTACCACGGAATATGTAAGCCATTGGCTCTTGTATCTTTGAAGAATGATATTTTGAACATTAAAGTTTTAGAAGTGCTTTGAAGTAAACAATTTCCAGTTTCTTGACGTTTTTTCCCCACGAGACATCCTTGTAGGTTCTTTGTACAGGGAGATTAATGTCTCAATAAACCTCATCTCTTCTCTACCTGCCTTCAATGTGGACTCACTGAGTTTCTCCTTCTACCAAATCCCTATGTCCCTCTCAGTTTGAGACGGTTGACTTAGTCATCTTGGCATGGCTTCTCTAGATGGCTATGCTCACTTACCATCATCATTTGTCCTCATACTGATGCCAAATTATATTCTCATCTTGCATACTTTCCAGAACCTTCTACTATAGAGGATGTTTCTAGAGTGTTCGTGTGCATGCACTTTAAACACTGCTCAGAAAAAAATAGAGGCAAACCCCAGTCTCACTTCACCAATTAAAATAACCCCATCTCAGGGCACCACCAGTAGCTTATCAGATCTGACAGTGGGAATTATCTCTTTTCTAGGGAAAACCTACAGATTCAGCGGTGGTTGCATGGGAATTTCCCACATGTACAGCTAATAGCTGGTAGTTCTATAAAGTGTCCAACTTCTGAGTCATTTTTTTCTCCCATTTGTAGCAAGATTAGATCATAAATTCTAAAGTTACTAGGTTACTAGAGTCTGGGGAAGGTCCACACAAAAGCACACTGGGTGGGGGTGGGGTGTTGTCTTTAAGAACTACAGCACCTTTAATTTGATTTTACCGTTGGGATAATGAATGACTAAAAGTGTAAGGATCCTATAATTACGAGTAATAATACATCTCATTGAAGCTTTCCCATCATAAGGAGATGAATTATGTCATTCAGTACTAATCTTGACCACTGGAAAACAATCCAGGTATCAAAGATATAACCCAACAATTAAGTTCACAAAAGGTGTTTTACTTTCTCATATATGTGACCGGTTTGGGGAAAATCGGCCAAAATGCGGCATTTAAAGTTTTCTATTTATTTCTACCATGCAGTAGGTTGCTTAGGGCTTTGGGATGCCGTCCTCCTAATTTGGAAGCTTTGCCCTATGCACTACAACACTTTAGTATTTTTGCTAAACTTATTATTGCTGATTTCGAGGAAAAAAATGCTGCGTAAAGAAATTGCTAAGGCCAGGGGGCATGCCTTGCCTCTCTGAGAAACTATGATGGCAAAACTTGCGTGAGTATGCGGATTATGTAGAATAGTAAGTGAATTAGTTAGCTACAGTATTTTTCCTGCTGTCAGTATTTTTCCTGCTGTCAGTAAAATGCACGTCAATAGATTTCTTAGCAACAAAAATTTTTTACACGAGTCCAACCAGGTAGTGTTTTTAGCCTCATAGCATGAGTTCTAGAGCTCACCGGAGCTTACAACAGCGCCATAAGCTAGAGCTAACCAATGTTTATCCATTTCTGCCATAAAAAAATTAAAAAAAATATTTTTTTGATAAAAATTGACCCATGGAAGATCAAGTGATGAAGAGTGTGTTTAGAAGTTACAGTTTTGTGCGTAAAGTCAGAGCAGATGAAAGGGAATTTAAAAAAGAGATACTTTGGTAGCTCTCCCTACAGGATACGGAAAGAGTGTTTGTTTCCAGAGTTTGTCACTTGTATATGACCAACTCCTACACGAGTGTGAACCAGCCATTATTGTTGTTGTTGTTCTGCATTATTGAAACACCACAGTCGCAACAAGATATTCCAACAAAATGTTTTCCTGCAACGAAATATTTGACTAGCGATTGATTTTAGCATATGCGTTAATGATGACGCAATAAATCTGTGACGTCATTTGCACAAGGCGTTGATACTAGAGCTGCCAGACCCTTTCTTTCCTCCCCGCCCACCAATATAGGGAAGGCAAAGGGTCGGCAACGCCAGACTAATATTAGTAGTGGATAGACTCTACATTAATATCATCATACCACAAGTTAGTCACTAGTCAAACAAGGATGGAAGGAGAAAAGGGAATGTGGGAAAGGGTGAAGAATAAAGTTTTTGGGGGTTATCCAAGGGAAAGGACGATGATTCATTACCATATTGTTTTGTGATAAAATATGTCCATCCCCTGAGTGAAAAACCAAAACAAAAAACTTCCTTTGTTGCCAGGCCATTAAGAGGTATGATCTTTGGGAGTGTGTGGTGTGAAAACATGTTCGATATTGGCCATGGGTTGCTAGGGTATGTTAACTTTACTTCCGCATTTATCAGAGCTATGGTATTCTGTAGTCTCACTGGCCAGACCCTTTACTCAATTTCTATGCTGGGAAAAGTCTGATACTTCCTCCAACAATTCATGCACCCTAGGACTTACTCACTGTTACAATAGCTGAACCTTAAGTTGGAATATTAGCTATCAAACTTCTTTGGGGAAGGAGTTAGTAGAATACAGTGGAAGAGGAGATGGTAAAAGGATCTCTGTCAACAAGTTAACATTAGCTAACTCACCTAACTTTCTCTCAATACTTTCTGCCAAGTCATTGAGGCCAAGGTCCTTCAGAATTTTGAGTAGCTTACAAAACGATTCTTTAGGGTTCGCTTTCACTTTCAATCCGATATTTTTGACAATATACCTGGCTCTTCCCACATCATCCTGATTTATCCTCGTATCGGTCACAGTATTGTATGGAGATTTCGTTATGAGTTCCTCAGCAAAAAACTTATCCGCATAAGCTCTAACATCTACAGCGATTGAGTTGACTAAACCTTCAGTACTAGTCGACACAGCTCCGTAGTAATCTGGAATGTCTGACATTTGTGCTTTTCTTGGAGTAGAAGTTTAGAAACGTACGTACAGCAAAATACCTCAAAAATGTCTCTCTCCTACATACAGTCTGTTGTTTATTCTGAGCGGAAGTGTGGGAGGAGCTAGGGATTAGTCTCCGTCTCCGCCGACCCTTTACCTTTCCTATATTGGTGTGGGCGGGTGATAAAGGGAAAAGGAAAAAGGTCGGCGATGCCTGGCTATGGTAGTCAGGCCAAGGTAGTCAGGCGTAGTCAGCCAGACCCTTTACCAAACCGTTACGCTGGGACGGGTCTGACCAAATTTGTTCTGCCTCATATATATTGCAGCGGTCAATTACCGTTAGCAAATTAGCCCTCCTCAAATTCCTGTGCGTGTCAGCCACCTTTTCCAACGCTAGGTTTAGCAATCATGACTAATGCAATAGAAATTCAGGTATAAAGGAGGTGGGGCACTCACCACTCCCACATTCCTCCAGAACAAATTTGGTACGGCCATGTTCCCAGACCTCCGCTGCTTTGCGCGCTCGTGGTCTGGCTACGCCAGACTAAGACTAAGGAAGGATCCGACCGTAGCAGCGGCAGCAGTGTAAAGGTTACTAAATTAGGAAAATGCCCCTGCTATAGTGCATGATTGATGTCTGTATTAAAATTGCCTGGAGAGGTGAAGTAGAAGGCTCCACAAACCCCTTTATTTTATGGTATAAAGAAGTGACTAGGATGTCCTGCCAAAAGACGTCTTCAGTAAACTCTCTAGACTGATGAATAACAATCTTAGCTATTCATCTGACAATATTTGTTTCAGCCACTTTCATCCATTTCACCATAGTCAAGCCACAATATTGAGAGCAAAGGGACACGGTACTACCAGTTGGCAGGAATACAACTCATCATATTACATCTGTCACCATTATTGTATTCATGCAATCATTTACAATGCCATCTAATTGTGTAATTGGTTTTTATTAACATTATGAGACAAAATTGCCATAATGTAGCTATTAGAAGTAAACTATACTTGCTCTGTTTTGTTTATGTTTTTTGTTTTTATATTATTTTGCTTAAAATGTATAGCTTACTGTTGTTAAAGGCAACCTCTTTCACAATAGCTATAGCTAGTCAGGAGAGAAAAAGAGCTGCAGTTTTTTTGCATGTAAACTTGATATGCTCTTTGTCCTCAGTTAATTAAATATATTCCTAAGATTTGATATAATTATATTTAATTGGACAATTATTCCATTGCGTATTTATGCATCATCAAACGTCATCATATTAATTGAGTTGTGGGTGGTTTTTGTTCTGTGCAATAAAAAATTCTGTCAAGCGTGCATGCAAGGCGGGCGACAAAGACCAGGGCAGGAGCCTTTAGCAAATGGTCCTTCGAGCCGGATTGAGTAGAAACTAGCTGATAGAAAGCATACTGAACCTAGTCTAGCTGTTTTGACCTCGCCCTGAAGAGACCCACGAATCATGACCAGCACAGGTACCACGAACTAACTCACAAGGAAGAGGAGAGTTCGAGGAGGACATCGAGGTTCGGCCAAGAAAATGATGGGCCAGCTGGAGACGATGTTAGCGACTTCTTCGCCTGACCTTGCGTAGGTATCCCAATTAAAGTGCAGCCTCGCGGAAAAGGTCGACACGTTAAAATTGCTTGATGCGGAGATTTTGAATTATATTGATGAGGATTCAGCTATTGCCGAAGAGATTGAACAGTCATATGAATTCAAGGGTCATCAGAGAAGACGCTCTCTGACTGTGAGAGGGTCCCGGTGGCAATGGACACTTTGGATGGAGGAATGGTGCTGCATCTTCTTGCTGTCCCAGTCATCTGTGAACCTCTGGCAGCTCAGCCACTTGCCCTGTGTCTTGAGTCCTATGAGCATCTCTCGAATCTGGAATTAGCAGACTCCACAAGTGATAATTGTGCTATGGAAGTTGATCTTTTGGTGGGATCAGACTGCTATTGGGAGCTTGCCACTGGGAGAATATGTCGTAGGAATGATGGTCCCATTACTGTTGAGACTAAGTTGGGTTGGGTCCTGTCAGGCCCTGTCCCAGCAGTTGAATCCTCATGTAGCCTCCTCACGGCACACACGTTGAAGGTGGACTCCCGGAGCCTGGATGATGCTTTGTGAGCTTTCTGGGAATTGGAATCTTTAGCTCACAAAGCATCATCCAGGCTCCGTTCTTCACGGGAGTTCTCATTCAAGGATGGCCGCTATGAGGTGGAACTATCATGGAGGAAGCCACGTCCCATCCTGCCCGACAACCATGAGCTCAGCCAGAAGCGTCTGCATAGTTTGCTGCGACGCCTTCGCCAGTCACCTGCCATTTTACTGGAGTATGATGCGGTCATTCGCAAGCAAGTGGAGCTGGGGATTGTTCAGCAAGTACCAGATTCTGATTTTGGTATAGTGGGCAGTGTTCACTACCTCCCGCACCATGCTGTGGTGAAGTAAGAGAAGGAAACCACCAAGGTTCGGGTGGTTTATGATGCCTCCGCAAGAGCTGGGGGTCCCTCCCTCAATGAATGCCTATTCACAGGGCCTAACTTCAACCAGAAGATCCTGGACATCCTCCTTCGTTCTTACCCAGTCGCACTCGTATCGGACATTGAGAAGGCCTTCCTGATGTTCTCCATATCAGATGAGGATCGAGATGTATTGAGGTTCCTGAGGTTAGATGATGCCACCAAAGCTGACCCAGCAGTCCAGGTCTTCCACTTGACACAAGTGGTTTTTGGAGTGTCCTCCAGCCCTTTTCTTTTAAATGGCACTATTGATCACAATTTGAAGCTGTTCTCAAGCACAAAACCAGAGTTGCTGAGACTTCTTCTCCCATCAATCTACGTTGATGATGTTGTGGCTGGGGCCAGAGATGTTGATGCTGCCTTGCAAATGTACAGGGACTCCAAGGGAATTTTGCGGGAAGGTGGCTTCAATCTATGCAAATTTGTGACAAATGAATCACAACTTCAGAGAGCCATCAACGAACTAGAGGGAGTTCCGTGCTGTCCTGACACTGACTATGTTGATGAGACAACTTATGCGAAATCCACTCTTGGGGGAGTCCAGGAGATGAGCCCTACGGACCAGAAGGTTTTTGGCATGAAATGGGATGTCTCAACAGACTGCCTGGTCTTCAGTGTCCAGGAGATAGCTGCTCTCACAGACCTTGAGGAGCCAACAAAGAGGAAGATTGCGAGCACTGTGGGCAAATTCTGTGACCCATTGGGGTTCCTTTCACCCGTAGTTGTGAAATTCAAGATGTTCTTCAAGGAACTCTGTGAAGAGGGGTTTGAGTGGGACCAGAAACTTGTTGGTGATGCTCTTCGTAAGTGGCAGTCACTCATTGCAGGTCTGAAGGTGCTCCGATTTTCTCTATTCCCAGATTTTGTATGCAGAATGTTGACACAGCATGCAGTTGACAAGGTTTCTGTGATGCCTCTACAGGAGCATATGCTGCTGTTGTATATCTGGTGGCCCAGGCTGGTTCCGAGCCATGTGTGAGATTTGTTGCTTCCAAAACCAGGGTTACTCCTCGCCGAGAGCTGACTATACCACGCTTGGAGCTGCCCCAGCTAGCTGTTGGAGGCACTGTCCTGGAAGCAGCAACCTTGCTGATATTCCATCACGAGGCTTGACCCCAATTGAGCTCTCTGCCAAAAAGTTGTGGCATCGTGGACCTGACTGGCTGTGGCACGGTGAACCAGTGGACTGCCTAGCTGAGGAGAGGTGCAAGGATCGGGTTACTTGGTCTCTGCTTGCTGGAGATGCTGCTGTCGGTCTGAAGAATGTCATGGAGTGTGAGAAGCATGGCTCATTCAGTCGCCTCCTGGCAGTCACAGCCTATGTTGTGAAATTTGTGCGAGCACTCAAGCAAGCCATCAAGAATCACCATTACATTCCTGGCGGTAGTCCAAATCTCGACCCACCTGTGTTGGCTGAGGCAGAAACAATGTGGATCAAGGAATCTCAGCTTCAACTCATGAAAGATAGTCACTTCTCAACCTGGACCAAACAATTTGATCTTTACCGTGATAAGGATGGAGTATGGAGATGTGGCGGTCGTTTACAAAATGCCAACATACCTCAGTCAGCCAAACACCCAATCATTCTTCCTAGGGATCACCACCTGACTGCACTCATTGTGGACAGGGCTCATCGCAAGGTGTGCCACAACGGCACGAAGGAGACTCTGACTGAAGTTCGGTCGAGGTTCTGAATAATCAAGGGGAGGTTCTTGGTAAGAAGACTGATTCATCAGTGCAGAGTTTGCCGACGTTATGAAGATCAGCACTATCAGACTCCACCACCCCCACCTCTGCCGGAGTTTCATGTGAGTGAGCAACCACCCTTTACCTTTACAGGAGTGGACTTTGCTGGACCACTGTATGTTCAGTACCCCGGCAACACTGAAATTCGCAAAGTCTGGCTGTGCCTTTTCACCTGTTGTGTTACTCTGACATGACTACCACTGCCTTTCTCAGGTGTTTGAAGAGGTTCGTCGTCAGGAGGGGTGTCCCAAGTAGGATCATTTCTGATAATGGTCAGACTTTCAAATGTGCTGACAAGAAGATACAGGCCATGATGAAGCAGCCTGAGTCTCAGTGGTATCTGGTTGACAACAGGCTCCACTGGACATTCAATGTGGAGAAGGCTCCATGGTGGGGTGGATTTTTTGAGCGGCTGATCAAATCTACCAAGAGATGTCTGCGCAAGATTGTGGGCTAGGGGAAGTTGTACTATGATGAGCTCCGCTCTGTGTTAGTGGAAGTGGAAGCCGTGATCAACTCCAGACCCGCACCTCTCAGCAGAAGATTTGGACGAGCTTCTCACTCCCTCTCATTTCTTGTGTGGACAACTGATTTTGAGTCTACCAGATGACCTCTCTGAGCAGGATGTAAATGAAGAAGAGTTTACACTGACCCAACCTGACCTCAGCCGGCGTCTGAGATACCTTAATGCAATGCTCAACTAGTTCTGGAAGCGGTGGAAAGAAGAGTACCTCTTGGAGCTCAGAGATGCTCATCGCCGGCATGGTGGGAAGTACGACGCTGTCCCACCTGCAGTGGGGGATGTAGTGCTTGTGGAGGATGAAGACAAGCCTCAAAGTCTCTGGAAACTTGCTAGGGTCAGTCGCCTCATTGTTGGTAGGGATGGTCGTCCAAGAGGAGCAGTTCTTCATGTTCCCTCCTGTGAGAACAACAATAACACACTACAACGACCTCTGCAACGCATGTACCCAGTTGAGGTAGCTGAATTGCCAGGATCTAGTGGGGAGGATTTTGCCCCACACTCCCCGGAGATAGCTCAAGAGACTCCCGAGATGGAACCAGAGCCGGGAGGGGTGATTGGACCAAGCCAATCGAGGCCAAGACGAATAGCAAGCAACTCGTGCCAGGGACAGGCTGGCAGTGTTTGCTGCACTTGAGGACGATAACATTTGATTTGACTGTGCTATGGACACATCATTGAGTATCATAAACCCACCCCATGTATGTGTGTGCATTGTCCCTGTCTGTTGACCATGTCTGGTCAACAGGGGGGAGGATTTTGGACAATTATTCCATTGCGTTTATGCATCATCAAATGTCATCATATTGATTGAATTGTGGGTGTGGTTTTTGTTCTTTGCAATAAAAAATTCTGTCAAGCGTGCATGCAAGGCGGGCGACGAAGACCAGGGCAGGAGCCTTTAGCAAATTTATTCCCCTTTTTGCCTTTGGTCCTTTAGCACTAATTAATGTACCCGTGATGGCCATGTACAAGTTAAGATTTTTATGGCTGTATTTTAATTACTGGGCTTATGTGTTTATCCTTTCCATTCTATACAAATGGCCATAACTCAAAACAGGCTGGTCATTTTTGTCAAAACTAATTATTATTATTGTTTGACAGGTGTCAAGATTAGCCTATATAGAACATAACCTAGTTTGCACCTGGTCACAAATATATAAATGTATTCATTGAGATTTGAACCAAACCATTGGTTGTACTGATGAAATTCATAATAGGCATGAATATGTTGTTAAAAAAAAACTACCGAAAAGCTAAGAAATAAACTTGCAGAATTGTTTTCTTACATTCAATAACTACAATTAGACAAGCTAATTACAATCCTTTATAAAAAAAAAAAATGATCTAGCTATGTAAAATATTATACCTGACAAAGCAGAAACAGTATACAAGCGGTCCTGGGTTCGATTCCCAGTGGCAACCAAATATTTTTTAATTCTGTATTGTTTAAAAAGCCTGTGAAAGAGATAGAATACATCTAATGAATAACAGAAGGCTGAGAAAGAAATTGCGAAGTATACAAAGTCATCAATCTTGACACCGATGTTTGTCTTCCATATTCGAGGAATAAAGTCATAATCTTTCTTTTCTACTGGTAACTGCTGAGCAAAGGATAGTTCAGTATTATTTATTGCACTGCTTAATTGTATACTCCTCAGTTGTCTCACATACTCGTTGTGCTGATAGTTAACACTTTGGCAAAATACAGGATTACAAGCAGAGTGAATATTTGGTTGAAATTGTAGAGTCCGTAATATATAACTAAGAAAGGACTAGGATCTTTGCTGGGAAGGGTCCATGGTTGAAGAGCTGTGGCTGTCTTTAGTGAAGAGATGAGAACATAAGCAAGCCAAGGTATTATGAACCAGTACTTGAATAAATTGTTCAATTCCATAACTTCTTTCCCAACTTTTTCATAACTTGCATACCAGTTTTTAAACTTCTGACTTGCCAAGTTCCAGCTCTTTACGATATCATCACTAGCAAATATGTAGTTCATTCGTTTTATAATGCTCAGTTTCTTAGAACCTTCTGACTGAATACCTTCATAAATTTCATGCAGACCATATCTCAAAGAAGTACTGCAAGTAATTTAAGACAGAGTACCCATAGTAGATTTGAGGGTAGTTGAATGAACAATTACTAAAGTCTTTTGAGAATTCATGTTGTTGCCACACACCCACAGTAGGAATGGAGAATGCTAGAATAGTCTTGACAAGTATGTATATAATCAACAAGAACTTTTTGTTCAACCGCAAGTCCGCAAATGTTAGCATAAATAAGGCTCTACTGCATTACCTTTAATTATCTTACCATTTTTCATAAGGCATTGTAACCCAGAAGCAGGTGTGTTAATTGTTAAGGAATTGTTGCTAACTTAATCACTGTCCTATTATGCTGAAGTGTATAGCTAATAGTAGTGCACCCAAATTGAGTTTTCCAGAAATTTTAACTAATTCTGGGATATATTAGTTGTTTGCTCTATGTTTAAATTGATGCTTCTAGTTTATACTACTATAATAGGCATGATGTTCTAAACCTGGGGTAAGGGAATGACATGGCAGACCCAGCAATGGCCGGACCATTGCTGCTATTATGACCTACCTAGAATAACTTAATACAAAATCAATGCGTGGTAAGCGTAACAAGTTTTCAGTCAAGTTCTGACTAGCTATCACATAATACACCAATAATCGAAGTAAACATGCTGACTCTGTCCACAAAAACAATACTGCTGACAATGCATAAGATATCCTCGATTTTGACGATTGCTAGTTTTGCTTCCTGTGAGTAGGGTGATACATCTGGCTGGAGAAGTGATAGCTTGATAGCTAGCTGTATGGTTCTAGTTGTTGGCTACAATTTTCCAATTTTAGTTAAAATTTTAACAAAAAATTTTCAGATTATAGTTAAAGCTGTCGTTATTGTCATTGTTATTGGATTTTTTTCCTAATTAATGTAGCTATGATATAGGATTGAAAACAATGGCTAGGTAATAGCTAAATTAATTCATTGCATTTAACTGATACAGCCACTTCATGTAGTTGTTTTTAATCGGAAGTATATCAAAACTTTGTAAATACTTAATTATTTTTAATTTTTTAGAAGGAAATTAATCTAGTTTTATTCAATGAACCAGTATATACGGCAGGACATTTGGGTTTAGTTAAAATGGCTGAAAGTTTGGTAGTAAACCATGGAGTGGACCAATAGTTTTAGTAGAACGTATTTGTAAGTATTTTAGGAACAGGGAAAAAATGGGTAGATCAGGTGAAAAGGCATAGAGACAAATGGGAACCCACTGCATACTCTGTGCTGTGTAGTCAGCATTTCGAGCCATCATGTTTTATGGCTGATTCTATCCTTTCCCAATGACTGGGGTTGGGCAAGAAGAGAGCTAGTCTTAAGCCTGATGCAGTACCCACACTGTTCAGCAAGCCTGTGTGTGGAAAAAGGAAAGCAGAAGGGAATGTCTGCCACCAAAGAAGCGATCTGCTTTTGAAAAACGTGAACAGTGTAGAGTAAGCGAAATGAATTTTTTTAAATCACAGTCCTGATCATTCAGCCAAATTTGGCAGCTACACAACGATGGAATTGGAGAAGGAGCTTGTCATAGATGTACAGTTGGTTCAGGTAAATACTCAACAAATTCATTACTATGAATATTATTACTATAATACATTTTAGAGCAATGAAGTTAATGGAAGTTACCATATAGAGAAGGAGGGTCTACTACGGTCAGTGAAATGCTTAAAAGAGAAGAGATTTGAGATTGCTACCATAGTGATTGACCGACACAAGCAGATTGCCAAATGGATTCGTGAAAATCTGACATCAACAGATCATCGTTACGACATTTGGCATATGGCTAAGTGTAAGTTACATTGTTATCACTAGGAATTTGAACATTTTACAAATACTTTTGACATACTCAGCATTCAAGAAAAAGGTGATTGCTTTAGCGAAAGAGAAAGACTGCGAGCTTGTTGGGGAGTGGAAACGGAGCTTACTGAACCATCTGTATTGGTCAGCTGTGTCCACTCCAGATGGAAATGGAGAAGTTATCCAGGCAAAGTGGATGTCACTGGATAATCATATCCACAACAAACACCAACGGCATGGTAAGAACTTTCCTAAATGTTACCATGGGAGATTACGTAGGAGGAGAAAAAAGAAGTGGTTTAAACGATGTAAGTATAATGAATGTGGTATATATCATAAATACTGAATATTTATAACCCTCATAGATACTAAGGCCAGTGAGAAGTTAAGTGCAATTATTCTGAACAAGCACTTTTGCACTGATATGAAAAAAATCTCACCAGTTCACCAAACTTCGAAGTGTGAAGCCTTTCATAGCTTATTAATTACCTTTGCTCCGAAGTACATGGCATTTAGTTACTACGGCATGCTTTCCAGGTCAGTATAACCTGCACTATAGACGATTCTTGTTTGGTTGTTAGTTTTATGAAGATTATGCAATCCTGAATTATGACATTACCAGGCTAAAGTTGGCAGTCCTACATTACAACGAAAACAGCCGCAGAGGACAGGCAAAAACTAAGCAAGGGGAGAAAAGATATTCTGTTTTGTATCCCAAGTACAAATCTGGTGGACACATTGTCAGAAAAATCGTGGAAAAATCTACTTACGGTAAATAAACTTTATATATCACCAATTTCTGCTCTTATATACCCAATGGCTTAAATATTTATAGGGTATGTGCAAGACCTCTTTTGTGCACTATGGGATGTTATGCTGAAAGAATGTGAAGTATACCAGTTATGATGTTACCACCACCTGCACTCTGTGATAGTTTAGAAAAACCAGAAAAACAGAAGGCAATTGCTGAACATCAGACCAGATTTTCAAAATAATTGTGTGTGTGTGTGTGTAATTGGTTATATTGTTGGATGAAATCCTGTGTAATTATCAGATGGAAATGTCTCTCTTATTTTCTTGACAGCACAAGCAGGTAATACAACCCTGACATTACGGCCAAGCCATCCCCAGCACCATCGAGTCAGTTGCCTGTATGCAATATATCTGTATTTCCTTAAAAAATAATAAAACAGAGTAGTGAAAAAATGTTATTATGTTATTATTATTATTACTACTATTATTTTTATTATTATCATTATCATTATTATTATTACTATTATTATTACATATTATATGCATACTCGTGTATTGATGCTGGGAGAGCGTCCATTCCATGTTCCTGTCGATATTGATAGTATGCTGCTTGCAGTACCCATACGTTCAGACACACGCCCTCAAATCCTGGATGTCTGGTTATGCAACTTGCAGGTTCATCCTCAGTCTCTCCCATTTTTGCTACCACTTTGTTGATTTCTTTGCAGCAAACACACTCTAAGCTGGTTGGCATTATCTGGCAGCATTCACAATCACACCTATAATTATATTGACGAATACACACGATTTTACACACACACTGAACTTGGTAGCTATCACTCTCTTACCAAGACAAGTCTAAAAGCCTGTCTGGATCATCCTCTTCAGCAGAACTGCTGCTGTCTGAAGAATTTGAAGCACTTGGTTCAAATCTATAAGGTTCAATGGAAGATCCAGAAGAGCTATCACTAGTGTGTTCTTCAGAATCAGTAGTTGAAATGCTACCATCACTCCCACTGTAGGAGGAAGTATCACTTCTGCTGTTATCACTGCCTGAGGTATAGGTTGCCATCCTATCTGGCTCAAAACCTCGAAGTTTACACAAGCACCCTGAAGTTTACACAAGCACGCTGTTCCGCGCGGGTACTCAACTTGTGACGTAATCAACCAATTGGCCTACTTAATTAGCGTGGGAGTAGGGTGCATTTTTAAAGGCCCATAACTCAGGAACTACTTGACCAAACACTGTCAAAAAATTTTTTGGAGTGATACTGTGTT
>WLWD01003671.1_pt1 | contig 48335 bp, 40 predicted proteins | sample 6712731 | NCBI WGS metagenome assembly WLWD01 (sample SAMN12718690, study PRJNA576275) | sponge metagenome | isolation source: marine sponge | host: Mycale hentscheli | place: New Zealand: South Island, Marlborough, Capsize Point | collected 2014-11-01 | reverse complement strand
TGGCAAAGATGTACATCAGCGGGGTCAGTACTCGTCGTGTGGAGAAGGTGCTGGATCTGTTTGGTATTGAGAAGATCTCCTCCACTCAGGTGTCTCGTGCGACGGCCCTGCTGGACGATGCTCTATCGGTTTGGCGTGACCGGGCCCTTGGAGAGATTCGGTATCTGGTACTGGATGCGCGTTACGAACGGGTCAGGATGGATCATGAGGTGGTGGATGCGGCGGTGCTCAGTGCGGTGGGTATATTGCCGGATGGCAGACGCAGTGTACTGGGCGTGCAGATCGCGACCAGTGAAGCGGAGATCAACTGGCGGGAGTTTTTACAGTCTCTGGTAAAACGGGGGATGCACGGCATCATCTACATTGCCAGTGATGACCACGCGGGCCTCAAAGCAGCGAGACGTGCTGTGTTTCCGGGGGTACCGTGGCAGCGTTGTCAGTTCCACCTGGCACAAAATGCGGTCAATCATGCGCCGACAGCAAAGGTTCGTAGTCGGATTGGTGGTGAACTGCGTTCGGTGTGGAATGCGACGGACGAGGCATCTGCCCGCGCTCAGTTGGAGCAACTGGCGGCCCGTTACGAGTCAGATTACTCAAAGCTGTCGCAATGGCTGCTCGATAACGTTCCTGAAGGACTGACGGTGTTCAATTTACCGGAGTCGCATCATCGAAAGATGAGAACGACGAATGGAATTGAGCGTCCGATCCAGCAGGAGATTAAACGGCGAACCCGGATTGTACGGGTCTTCCCGAATGAGGCATCTTTACTCAGGCTTGTCAGTGCCATTCTCGTTGAGATTGACGATGAATGGAGCAATGCCGACAAGCGATATATCGTGTGGAACGACGATAATGACTCAACCTAAATCAAAGTTACAGACGTAGGGTTGCACAATCATTCGTCAACTGAATCATAGATTTTCTTGCGTAGGGTTATCAAGTACAATACTCAACGAACTCATCAGGGTAAAATGTGCCTTGGGAGAACGCCGATGGAAACACTCATCGACGGTAAAGCGATCTGGAAAGAAAAGTTTGTAAACTAAACTCTATCTGACAGACAGCTACTGATAAACGGGTAACTGTCAGCTCAAGTCTGAACTTCTACAACTTAGGTCTTCCATTAACTATATATACCGAATTGTCAGCAAGCGGTCCAGTCGTTTTAACCGTCTTGTACAGATGAAACCGAACTGTATTACATCGGCACTGATCTACACAGAATACGAACTCTCTGAGCACCCTAGATTGTTTTTGCTAGGGAGTTTCTCAAAGGGAAGAAAGAGTAACCCTTAGGTAGAAGGGCCCTGCGCTGAGGGAGATATCCAATTCGCCGCCGAAGAATAGCTCCCTGATCGATTCGCTTTATACTTCCGGCAATGATGCTTTGAGGATTATCTGCCCACCGAATGTGTTTTAGAGATACACTAACCATCCGTTTAATACTTATTATTAGGAGTCTGTGATGGAAGCATTAATTATTCAATTGATCAGTGGCGCCGTTGGCGGCAACGTAGCGGGCGCTGTTCTGAAAAACTTCAGTTTGGGTACAGTGGGCAACAGCATTGTCGGTATACTCGGTGGCGGTATTGGTGGACAGTTATTAAGCATGGTGGGCGCAGGTGGCTTGGACGGCATCCTCGGCAGTCTGGCCTCCGGTGGTGTTGGTGGGGCTGTTTTGATGGTGGTGGTTGGTTTCATTAAAAAGGCAATGGCGAAATAGTATTCGCTCCCCAAGACCAAGTCGAATCCGGGACAAACAAGGTGGTAACACGAATTGACACACCATGAGGCTTGTTTTCTGATCGCTTCCTGCTTCGGAAACTCCCCGTTTTTTGGAGTATTGTAAAAGCTGTTGGTTCTCGTTTTATCCACATTGAAACCGACATCCCAATGGAATTTTCTACCGACTGAAAAGGGATAGCTAAAAAGGTGGCAGCGGGATTTTTTCACTCCCATTGTCACCTTTTTTTCGCCTAATCGTAGCTATGACCATCGCTCTAGCCAAAATTTGAACCATAGTCACAATTTACCTTTCCCACGCGAGTTGAAACGAGATGTTGGTAAAATGCTGATCTACGCCGAATTCAAGATGTCAGGAAAACAATCAATATCCCCTCCTCGCCATTAGCATGAATAAACAGCTTGCGAAACCACTTTGGCTTACCGCGGCACCACTGATTTTTCTATTTCTGTGGTCTGGGGGATATGCGACGGCAAAGGTGGGTTTGGAATACACAGGGCCCATGGCGCTACTGGTCATTCGATTCGGTTTCGTGGTGATCATCATGCTGGCGGCGCTGCTATTCCTGCGGCCACCCATGCCAAAGCGTGGTAGCGATTGGGCGCATCTTGCCATCGTGGGTTTCTTGATGCAGACTGTCTATTTTGGGTTTTGCTACATCGCTTTCTCGGTAGGTGTTGGGGCAGGCACATTGGCACTATTGATGTCACTTCAACCCATATTGGTGGGCATTGGTCGAAAACGTTGGCTTGGGCTTGCATTTGGCCTCATCGGTACGGTTATTGTCATTACCGCTCGATCTTCCCTTGAGCCCCCTACTCTGATTGGGCTTTTTGCTGCGATGCTCGCTCTCGGTGGAATAACTGCCGCTTCATTATGGGAAAAACGCTTCGGCATCTCCCACCACCCCGTTTCCGCGAATTTAATTGGCTACTCCGCAGGCCTAATTGGCATCCTCCCGTTTGCATTCCTGCTTGAGTCTGAGTTAGGCAGTCTGAATATTTTCGCAGATACTCAATGGACTTGGCAGCTAATAGCAGCGGTTGCCTATCTCGTCATTGGTAACTCGGTGATTGCGGTAGGGTTGTTGTTAGCGATGATTCGGGTTGGGGAAGTGAGTCGCGTTTCAGCGTTGTTCTTCCTCGTTCCACCATTAGCGGCACTCATCGCTTGGGTGTTACTTGGTGAACTCATCCCGATGATTGCCTGGCCCGGTATTATCCTGGCAGCCATTGGTGTTTATATCGCAACTAGACCTTAGAAAACTATTGTCAAACGGTGGCAAGTGATTCTTCCTGTGACTCTTCAAATTGGGAGAAGCTGCGACCCTCATTCCTAAGACACAGTCACATCAAATCAGCATTTCAATATGAGATACCAAGAAGGGGAAATTCCACCCGAGTTGCTAGCGGCGAATAGCAGTAATGAGATGCTGCTATTCACTGCCATCATGGGATTTGTTATCGGCATCCTATTTGTCTACCTTGGCAGAACTGGGAAGCAGCTTTGGATGTGGACCTGGGGAGCGGGATTAGTGCTTTGTAGTCTCTATCTGTGGTTTGCGATTAAGAATGACATTCGAGTCGTGGACTATTTGTCTTAATTGAAAAAGGTCCACCCAACACCTTATCCTAGGTCGGGAATGACCTTCATTCATCTAACCATTCTCATCCCCCCTAGGGACCTATCACCCAATACCCAGTCCGAGTCCGAGTCGCATCGTGTCTGATTTCAAACTGACCGGAGGTAATCCCTTTTCATAAGGGATTCGTCAAATGTTAGTTTCGCAGTCTCGACTGGAGCCGTTCTAATTAAGTCAGTCTTGGAAAACGGATGCACATTTTGTCGCATTTGCTCATTTAAACTAACTCCACAGCCCCTCTTTCGAAGGTACTATGAATTAGGCGAGGAGCATTATCAGAAATCTCCTCTATGAAGACTCACTACTTGCAAAGATCAATCCGGATAATTTGAAAAGATATCGTTCAGTTTAGCAGCAACTCGAATTCCTCCTTTTCTTAGCCACTCACGCACAATTGGAAGGCTCTCGTGCCGATAGTCCAGCCCAAACTTGGAACCTCTTTAACATTATTATAGAAGGGTTTACGTTGGAATCCGAAATCATAGACCTTTGACCGAATCGCTTTGGACTCCTTGGCCCAATCGAGATGAGTAGATTCACTGTATTGTTTTTTCTCTTCTTCGGTCATTCGATTGAGAAAAGTCGAGAGTTCAGTAAAATTCAGATTGAGGGACCCAATCAAACTTTCGTCCCAAACTTTGTGTAAATTGCTGGGTTTTTTGAACCAGCTAACGCCAATGGAATTCCCCCCTCTGTCATCTCGTTTTCCAACATGAAGCGGCTGGTGGATATCACCGATAAAGTGTACGTAAAAAGCCAGTGCCTCACGTTTCCCAATGGACTTTTCATGTACTTTAGGGTCGGAGCCTTTTTTGGTCACTTCTCCGCTCACAGCAAGTGTCTCGGCGCTGGGGTCACGAAGGAAAGCTTCCAAAATTTTCGATTGTGCAACCCTACGTCTGTAACTTTGATTTAGGTTGAGTCATTATTGTCGTTCCACACGATATATCGCTTGTCGGCATTGCTCCATTCATCGTCAATCTCAACGAGAATGGCACTGACAAGCCTGAGTAAAGATGCGTCGTTCGGGAAGACCCGGACAATCCGGGTTCGCCGTTTAATTTCCTGCTGGATCGGACGCTCAATTCCATTCGTCGTTCTCATCTTTCGATGATGCGACTCCGGTAAATTGAACACCGTCAATCCTTCAGGAACGTTATCGAGCAGCCATTGCGATAGCTTCGAGCAGTCTGACTCGTAACGGGCCGCCAGTTGCTCCAACTGAGCGCGGGCAGATGCCTCGTCCGTCGCATTCCACACCGAACGCAGTTCACCACCAATACGACTACGAACCTTTGCTGTCGGCGCATGATTGACCGCATTTTGTGCTAGGTGGAACTGACAACGCTGCCACGGTACCCCCGGAAACACAGCACGTCTCGCTGCTTTGAGGCCCGCGTGGTCATCACTGGCAATGTAAGTGATGCCATGCATGCCTCGTTTCACCAACGACTGTAAAAACTCCCGCCAGTTGATCTCCGCTTCACTGGTCGCGATCTGCACGCCCAGTACACTGCGTCTGCCATCCGGCAATATACCCACCGCACTGAGCACCGCGGCATCCACCACCTCATGATCCATCCTGACCCGTTCGTAACGCGCATCCAGTACCAGATAACGTACCTCGCCAAGACCACGATCCCGCCATACTGACAAGGCATCGTCCAGCAAAGCCGTTGCACGGGACACCTGAGTCGAAGATATTTTCTCAATACCGAACAGATCCAGTACCTTCTCCACACGGCGCGTACTGACACCACTAACGTACATCTGAGCCACACACAGCATCAACGCGCGCTCACTGCGTCGTCCCTGTTCCAGACTGTGCGGGTAAAACCCGGACTCACCGTGATTACGGGTCTTGGGTATCGACAGATTTAGCGTCCCAAGGGTCGTGTCCACCTGTTTGGGTTTGAATCCATTGGCATGGCCACGGCGATTATCACTGCGTTCATGGGGCACCGCACCCAGAAACTGGGATCGTTCGATCTGCATGGCCTGATTCATCATCGCGGTAATGACATCACGAAAAGCCTGGGGGCCATGTTGAATCAATTGTTCCATCACTACTTCATATAGGTTAGGGTAATCCGGTTGGGTCATTGGGTTGTCTCCACATTTGCGTAAGTCACAAACATGGAACGACTTGATGGCTCAACATTCAATACTAAAGCCTGAAAAACCGGCTTTGGCTTCGCTCTCTACGTTCACTCCGCCAAAGCCAATAGCGAAGCTGCAATAGAAAGCTAAATTACAGACCTCAGATTACACTACCGGCCGTTTTGTCCCCACCCAAAGGCGGTGGATGTGCCAACCACCATTGTGGTTGCTGCGATGACTAAGACTTTGGGCAATGTGATCATTTTTGATGCTCCAATTATTTTGTGGGAGTTGACTAGGGTTGTGTTGATCAGCTACTGCGATATAGGTGGACACTTAGTATTAATACCGCACCAGCGAGAGCCGGGATGGGTGTCATCACAGCGCTTTATCTGGGGCGCTTCTGGACGTGCACCGATAGGGTTATCACAACTTACGGGTTTGGGGTTTTGATTGAGCCCAATGGTGAGCAAATCTCGCTCAAGCTTAATTTCTTTGGAGTTTGTAGATCGAAACTTATTGAAAAAGGGCTTTTCGAATAAGTAGCCAGAAACCACTACTCTATAAGTCTCTTCTTCCGTCACCGACTTCTCGGGTCCCTCGCAGTTGACTTTTAATTTCCACCCATCAGAAACAATCGGCATGCTTTTGCTTGTAAAATCCTGATTTCTTTGGGAGATATAGGCTTTTAGATCCTTGCCTTTCATACTCACTTCAACGGCATTGCCGTCAAATGGTGCGACTTCAAAAATGTTGCCCACATTTATTTTTCCTTTTGGCAAGCTTTCGCGAATACCGCCGGAAGTTGCAAACACTAAGTCTGCGTTAGAAGCTTTTTGAATAGCGTCAACATAACAACGGCCCATAATTGATTCTGTGAAGCGATTATTTACGAGGGCTGTTGGGAGATTGGTGACAAACTTGTCATTTTTCGAAAACAGCGGTTCAAATTGTTTTAGTGCTATTTTGGCGCTGTTCTCCTCTGCTTTAATATTTACAACGTTTCCCATATAAACGGGGGATATTTGCTTACCCATCTTGGAAGGAAAAGGCTTATTCATTTTTGGGCCATTAGGGTTACAGCCGGGATAGTTTTCAAAATGAGTATGGCAAAATAACTCTGGTGAAAAAATTTTGCGTTTAGTCACTACGTTTTTGACACGATCGAAAGTGATGTCAACCCGACTAAATCCAAGACCTTTATCTATATTTTGAATTACCGGAACCCCCTCATAGTAGTGTGCCTGGGGGGCGTGTACGTGACCCGCCACGACGACATCAATGAGGTCTCTTGGTGGTATATGCTCTTCTTTTGTGATTTGGTGAAAAATTCCACGAATCTCATCTGTGGTTTTATCACCGGGGCACTGATCGGAGGTATTGTTTTTATCAGATTTATAATCAAAATTTGCGAAACTACAGGAAGCCCCTGCATGAGTCAGAAGCACCACTATTTGGGCTCCTTGATTAGATTTCAAATCTAGAATCAGTTTTCCTAAACCCTTGCCGATGGGTTTGATTTTGACTCCTCGATAGTGTTTGATGCTACTGCTTGCCGTTGCTGTTTTAGTGATGCCGCCTACCACAGCAACTTTAACGCCGTTCCGTTCAAACATGGCATAGCTCGCCAATTTGGATTCTCCGGATTCATCATGAAGTTGATAGGGATTACCCTTGCTGTCTTTTAGGCCATTGATTTGATTCAAAGGTTGGTTTCTAAATGATATATTGTGAGCCAAAAAAGGATGCTTTGAATTCTCCACCACTTTTAAAAAAGGGCTGTCATAGTCTTTTTGGTTTTCCTTTGAAGTGGAAAGAATCCCGCCCCAATCGAATTCATGATTACCGATAGTCGATGCATCAACCCCAATATAATTATAGAGACTGGCCATGGCTTGCCCTCGGCTGGTGTTTGATACCAGAGACCCTTGATAGTGGTCTCCAGCATCCAAGAGCAAAACCCCATCAGGGTTTGTTTGCCTTACTGCTTCAAAGTAGGCTTTCATCGCAGCTGGTCCGCTGATATTCACTGGTTGGGAATCTGCTCTTTGTCCAGCAAACTTTGTGCTCACCGAAAGCCCTCCTCCGTGGAGATCATTGAGACTTAAGATGGAAACGGTGGTTTGATCTTGATCAGAGTAGTGCTGAGGTTGAGTGGACTTGTCGACAACCACGCAGGACGAAAGATGGATGCCAATAACTACTACTAAGAGGCGTATGCACAATGAAATGGGGTTGATCATTTGTCCTATTCTCAATTGTATATGTGTTACTGGGGGTTATTTTTTGGTCGTAGCGTTAGTTCTGGGTTTAGGTTGACCTTCTTGCCACCATGTACCTCCATTCAGCTTGTTTCGCCGGTTTTGGAAGTTACTTGCTCCTACGTTTCCCCATAGGTAAAGATCCGTCAGTTTTTCTAGGCCATCAAGGGTAATCTCTCTAAGGTTAGCGCCATTTTTCCCATAGAGCGTTTGGGCATTCTCCATCTGCCAAGTCCACGAGGTTACTTTTTTTCGATGAAGAAAGAGACTAGAGATAAATAATGCATCGGGAATCCATTGGCCGTTCTCAAGCTTTCCATGAATAGGTTCTTTGCCATACCAAATAGGGCCTTGGACGAGTGTAGAAGTTCAGACTTGAGCTGACAGTTACCCGTTTATCAGTAGCTGTCTGTCAGATAGAGTTTAGTTTACAAACTTTTCTTTCCAGATCGCTTTACCGTCGATGAGTGTTTCCATCGGCGTTCTCCCAAGGCACATTTTACCCTGATGAGTTCGTTGAGTATTGTACTTGATAAGCCACTCGTCAAGATCAATCTGTAATTCGTCAACTGAATCATAGATTTTCTTGCGTAGGGTTATCTGATAAAACTCGTTAAGAATGGTCTTGTGGAATCGTTCACATATCCCATTTGTCTGCGGTGATTTCACCTTGGTTTTCGTGTGCTCAATGTTATTCAGTGCCATGTAAAGCTGATAATCATGCTGATCGGCTCGACCACAATACTCGGTTCCCCTGTCAGTAAGAATGCGCAGCATGGGAAGGCTGTGCTCTTCGTAGAACGGGAGCACCTGATCATTGAGCATATCCGCTGCGGTGATCGGTGTTTTGGTCGTGTAGAGCTTCGCATGAGCCACTTTGGAATACGTGTCCACGAAGGTCTGTTGATACACTCTGCCGATCCCCTTGAAGGTACCGACGTAATAGGTGTCCTGTGACCCCAGATAGCCGGGATGGGCGGTATCTATCTCACCACAGGCCACATCGTCCTCTTTCTTACGTTCCATGGCCGCGACCTAGGATTCAGTGCCATGTAAAGCTGATAATCATGCTGATCGGCTCGACCACAATACTCGGTTCCCCTGTCAGTAAGAATGCGCAGCATGGGAAGGCTGTGCTCTTCGTAGAACGGGAGCACCTGATCATTGAGCATATCCGCTGCGGTGATCGGTGTTTTGGTCGTGTAGAGCTTCGCATGAGCCACTTTGGAATACGTGTCCACGAAGGTCTGTTGATACACTCTGCCGATCCCCTTGAAGGTACCGACGTAATAGGTGTCCTGTGACCCCAGATAGCCGGGATGGGCGGTATCTATCTGCACCACAGGCCAATCGTCCCTCTTTCTTACGTTTCCATGGGCGACCTAGGATTCAGTCAAAATCATCCCTGCTCAGCCACGTTATTAGACAACCGCTTTTAACCGTCTTTAAAGCCCGCTAAACCTTTCGCAGCCAGATCTGCGAACTCCGCTGGTTTGAAACGAAGGTACCCCCTGCTCGTTTACATCATTTCAACTGGTTTCGCTTTGGCCAGGGCCGGTTCTTCCAGTGCGTAATCAATCACGATGGACTCGACGCAGGATCGACTCGGTTCTTGTGTTTCGGCTGGCGACGGTTGCGATCCAGAAGCGCTTCGACCCTCTTCTCCGCCGCCGCTTTGTATCGGTAGAATGTCTCGCGCGACAATCCCACACCTTGCAGGCGTTAGAAACGTTCCGACTCTTCAGCCAGATTCAGTACAACCGACTTTATTTCTTGATGACTTTTCGTTTTATGGATCATTGAGAGTTACCTCGTTGTGTTTTGATATTGTTTGGTAACTACATCAAAACGGGTAACTCTCATTAAATCAACCCTCGCTTCGCTCGGATTGATTTAATACGGTGTCAGATTTGGTCTAAACTTCTACAAGTAAGACTTTCTAATTAGCCCATCAAGAATCAAAGATTGGCCTATTCCTTAAGCTTAAGGCCAAACCTAGTGAACACGTGCCTCCGCTTTTAATACGCACCCCTTATACGCCCTGCCCTGCCCTACCCTCACACACTCCAGTTTCTTACATCCTTCTACCACGAACTCATGTCGACTTTTTCGATGTCTTCTCTCGAATGCCATCCCAATTACCATCACCTAATCCCTGCATCAGCTCAACGCCTTCTTGAGGAACCCAACTCCGCGCTTCACCGGCATAGGTCGAACCGGGATTTCCCATCACCGTGGTCCGCCACATAGTCCGAGTATGTTTCGTGTCATACCATGTTGCACAATGCAACAAATTACGATTATCGTAAACAACTAAGTCCCCCACGTCCCAATCGTGAGCATAGGTAAAATTACGAGACGTGCAATGACTCATCAATTCATAGAGCAATGTCGCACCTTCGCCGTAAGGGCCGGGTTCCATACCGACAATGGGGCCATCCAGCCAGTCCATTTGCCCCCCTTCGCAAAGATAAAGCGCTTTATCCCCCGTCACTGGATGAATACGAACCAAGGGTTGAGGCTGCGATGCTTGATGCGAAAGTAAAGGAATCACCGGATCGCCATTCTTAACCGCGAGCTCTGAACGCCCTGTTCCCAGCAAAGCATGCAGCCCTTCGAGGGCTGCGATTTTAGCTTTCTGAGATACCGATAGTGCCTCATAAGCAGCGACACCGTCGGCAAATAGCGTCTGGCCCTGCCCTTTGGGAGAAGGTTGCACAGCATAAAACAGCGAAACATCCGGTGGTGGACGTCTGAAGCTCTGATCTGTGTGCCACCCTCGACGATGAGGGAACTGCGTCGGAAATGAACCATCTGCCGTATACGCAGGTTGTGGCTTTATAGGGGGTTGTCGATCACAAGGCGGTAGATTAGACAGTATCAAGACTTCATCAACATCAGGATGAATCATGTGGGCCGGTGTTAGGGTTTGACGATAATTCTCTACCTCATCACCGAATAGTTCGCTAAAACTTAGCAGAAAATGAGGTTGATCAGAAATTTCCTGCATCCCCTTCAATACCACCAGACCACCCGCATCGTAAAACACATCCAACAGATCCGCTGGTTTAGCGCTTAGGGCATTCACAATCTCTGTCAGGGGTCGCTTGGAATCAAAACACAAACTAGCACCGAATGTTCTACCAGCAATCGGTCTAATTTCAAATTGGCCAGGGCCATTGCCTTTTATAACGGTTTCTTTAAGCATAAAAAATTATTCACTTGGATTTAGCAATTAGCAATAAATACAGCCATTGCCTAGTCAATGTCAACGTTGAATGCTTAACTCCATGACATCCAAATCAATCTTTTTTCTACCGCACAGAATCGACGTCACTTACCCTGCTTTCGCTGAAAACAGATCCTGATCCAACAGGGAAAACAGTCGCGCTTGATGATATTATTCGTAAATGATTACTTACCAAAATACCCGAACTGATTTAACGGCACCTCGCCTATTTCGAGTGAGCGCCGAACGCCCCTTAGCAATGCTGCGCCAGTGCCCTGTATACAAACCCACACCAATGTCTGCAGTACCATCACTGGCACAAACACTGGGAACCGGGGAGCTATATGTTAAAGATGAATCCCAGCGTATGAATTTGGGCAGTTTTAAAGCCTTGGGAGGGGCCTATGCATTAGCGCAGATGGTCTGCGACAAAGCGGATAACGAAGATACGATGTCTGAGCGGTTCAAATCCGTTGCCCGGGAAATGACATTCATCACCGCCAGCGCCGGTAATCATGGTTTATCACTCGCGGCAGGAGCGAAGGTATTTGGTTCTAATGCGGTTATTGTATTATCAACCACCGTTCCGGAACCCTTTGCAGAACGTATTCGAGGTATCGGTGCCGACGTGGTTCGGGTCGATGGAAACTACGAGGACAGTGTTGCCCATGCAATCGAACTTGCCGATGAAAATGATTGGCTGCTGTTAGCCGACGGTTCCTGGGAAGGATATATTGAGCGCCCTGCTCTGGTCATGGAAGGGTATAGTGTGATCGCAGAGGAGGCCCGAATTGAATTCTCCGCTAGTGGAGATTGGCCAACCCATGTTTTTCTCCAAGCCGGGGTTGGCGGTTTGGCCGCTTCCTTTGCGGCGAATATTCGTGAGCATTGGGATGTACAACCCACCATTATCATCGTCGAACCTGATGCAGCACCTTGTTTGTTACAAAGCGTTAAGTCAGGAAAATTAACTCGGGGAGAGGGGCCAGAGTCGAACATGGGTCGCTTGGATTGCAAGGACGCTTCGCTGATTACCTTTGAAGCCCTTCGTTGTGATGCAGACTTGTTTGTCACAGTCAGCGACGAACAAGCTCAGGCAGCCACTGATTTGTTGGGTGAACACGGATTTCCCAGCACACCCAGTGGCGCCGCGACGTTCGCGGCACTTACAGAAATGACACTACCGAAAGACAGCCGGTGTTTCATGATTGTGTCAGAAGGACCGGAGTAGTCGAGGCCAGAATAATCACAAAACGGGAAGTCTCAGTGTCTCTCGCCGACCATATCAATACCTTATGTCCATGGCTCAGATCATGTAGCAACCATGAGATTAGGTAGATATAATCATCATGGGAATAAGCCAAGTTAGGACATCTTTGGACAAACCTTAGATTTTCAAAGCGATGCAATGGGGAATAACCGACAACCCCTCAACTCTGGTCGTTAGTCTGCGACTAGGCAATTGAAAAGCGCCAATGTGTGCGCTAAACAGAGGTTTAAAATGTCACAAACGACCCACCAAAAACTAGAGTCGCTTCCCAAAGTGACAGCAAGCCAATCGGTATTCGTACAGATATTTGCCGCGATGCTATTGGGAGCAACCTTAATTTACGGTGTGGGATTTGCGTCCATGGATCTTGCGCACAATGCCGCCCACGATGCTCGTCACTCCGTTGCATTTCCTTGTCACTGAGCACTAACTACTGGCATCCACACTTATTCTGCGCGGCCATTGGGTTATCTTCTTGACGTGCTAATCTGACCTCTCTCATTCTTTCTCGCGTTTTCCCAATGCCGCTTTTTCATGCCATTTACACATGACAAGGTTTGAGGCCGACGATCTATGATCTTCCGAAACATTGTTTTTAGTGCAGTACTCGTCGGCTTGATATCAAGTCTAATTTACAGTGTGTTCCAACAATGGCAAATCAGCCCCATTATCCATGCTGCTGAACAGTACGAAGTGGCAAACGAGCCCCACTCTCCAAAGGAATTCTCTAGCACAGAAAATGATTATCAAACACACAATCATAATCACGAAGCCTGGTCACCAAAGGATGGTTGGCCCCGGGTAATCTCTACCCTCATCGCCAATTCCCTCATGGGAATCGGTTTCGCTTTGATATTGATTTGTGCCATGTTGTTACATAATCTTAAATCTCGGAAATCAACGGTCAGTTGGAAAACAGGCCTTTTGTGGGGAGCGATTACGATGATAATCGTTTACATCGCACCTGCGGTGTCAGGACTGCCTCCAGAAATTCCGGGAACAGTGGCACAAGGACTACACCACCGTCAGACCTGGTGGATCTCCACAGCACTGAGCACTGGCATTGGCTTGGGGATACTGTATTACAGCTCATTGCGCTTCAAAGGAATCGGTCTCATATTCATCGCCGTTCCACAAGCTATCCGAGCTCCACAACCCAACATGCATTCCTTTTCAAACACGGACTCAGCAGTCATTGCCGCATTGGATGCCCTTACACAACAGTTCATCCTGATGTCGGGCATCGGCATGGCCATTTTCTGTTTATTGCTCGGAGCCCTTAGTGGACAAGCAAGTTCTCTCTTCCGCTTTGATTCAATCATCGATCACCGATCAAAATAGACATGCCGTCCAAAATGTTAAGAAATATCACACTCGATAACGTAATCCTCGGTATTCGAGCACTAGTGATGGAGATCTTGTCAGTTTACTGGACCTTGGTCAAAATAATGGTGCCGGTTCTGATTGCAGTGAAGCTATTGGACCATCTAGGTGCGACTCAAGTTATTGCCGATCTGTTCGAGCCAATTATGAGCCTGGTGGGATTGCCAGAGACCATGGGATTAGTCCTCGCCACCGCCATGTTAACCAATATGTATACCGCAATGGTCGTGTTCTTGAGTTTTACAGGTACAACGCCGTTGTCTGTAGCAGAAGTGACAGTGCTTGGGTCCATGATGCTGCTGTCCCATTCGATACCCATCGAAGGAACCATCGCCAAGACAGTCGGACTACCGTGGTCGGCGACGATCTTATTACGAGTAGGCGGCGCATTTTTGCTAGGATTCGGATTACACTGGATGTACAAGATCACTCACACAATGCAGTCCCCCGCCATCATCGTTTGGCACCCAGCACCTACAGATGACAGCCTATCCGCTTGGGCGTTTAGTCAGATAGAAACACTCCTAGGCCTATTACTCATCCTAGTGTTTCTTATGAGTTTACTCAAACTACTTAAGCAAGTGGGGGCAGAAAAATGGATTCACTGGGCGTTAGCTCCATTGCTCAGGCTTCTCGGCATTGGCAAAGAAGCGACCAATATCATCGTGATCGGGGCCATGCTTGGACTAAGCTTTGGCGGGGGGCTGCTGATTCAGGAAGCAAAGAGAAGTACTATCTCAAAGCGAGACATTATGCTGAGCATCGCTTTTATTGGTATCTGCCACGGCCTCATTGACGACACTATTGTGATGCTTTTACTCGGTGCAGACATTACCGGTGTATTGTGGATTCGAATTATTTTCGCTGTGCTGATAATGGCTATTATAGCCAGACTACCCATTGTCAAGCAAAGGCTTGGATAAATGATTGGCGGAGCCAACTTTCAAACTAAAGAACTAAGGAAGCTGTTTGTTTTTCCAGATTAAACTTCGCCCCTAAAAAACACGTCGTTTAATCTCCCTCAAGAATCAACTTTCTTAACACCTCAACTTCTATTCCTCGCATGGACCCACTCTCTCAAGCTGCACTTGGCGCCGTTGCAGCACAGAATTCAACTCGTGGAAAACAACTCGGGATTGCCACTATTTTTGGCCTCCTGGCAGGGATGTCCCCGGACTTGGATGTTTTCATTTCGTCACAATCGGACCCGCTGCTTTTTCTAGAATACCATCGACAATTTACCCACTCCCTAATTTTCATTCCCCTGGGAGGGTTTTTATGCGCATTCGTTCTCTATTTCCTCGTCGGCCGTTGGCAACACGTCACTTTTAAAAAATCCTTCTTGTATTGCACTCTGGGTTATGCCACCCACGGGCTTCTTGATGCCTGCACCTCCTATGGCACCCAACTTTTCTGGCCATTTAGCGCCGTGCGAGTCTCTTGGAGCAACATCTCCATTATCGATCCCATCTTCACTCTGCCTTTGATCGCATTCATCGTTTTGACTGTAACGCGAAAAAAAGTCTTCTACGCTCGTGCCGCGTTCGTCTGGATTTTTATCTACCTAGGACTCGGCGTTATTCAGCGCGAGCGGGCAGAAATGGTCGGGTGGGAGCTCGCCCAGTCACGAAACCATGAACCCAGCCGGCTGGAAGCGAAACCCGCCTTCGGCAACTTATTGGTATGGAAAGTGATCTACGAAGCAGATAGCAAATACCACGTGGACGGTATCCGTATTGGCTTAGATAAAACCATCTACCCCGGTGAATCCATCGACAAGCTAGCGATAACAAGAGACTTTCCCTGGCTTAACCCTAACTCGCAGCAAGCCAAAGACATCGAGCGGTTTCGTTGGTTTTCGGACGGCTTTTTAACCTTAAGCCCAGAGAAACCGTCTCGAATTATTGACGCTCGTTATTCCATGTTACCGAACGAAGTAAAAGGCTTGTGGATGATTGAACTTAGTCCGACGGCTGATTTTGACGAACACGTTAGCTATCATCACCAAACCGGAGAGGGTCGGGATAAAGTCAACAGACTGTGGGATATGATTCTTGGTCGTTGATCTGTGTGGTTCACAGTGAACCGTGCAATCTTTTTTTGTCCGAACCCATTGCCGTTCCAAACCATGGCCGCCCTAAACTAGTCATTCGTAGATTCTAAGGGGGCACTTTAGATACCCGTATTCTCCCGATTCCTAAATCGGTTTACGAATAAATGCAGGAACTTGGTAAAAAGGAAGTTTTTCAATCTTCAACTTGTGCTCTTTTAAGAAGTTGTCAACAGAGATAGTCTCACCAACAACGGAATTGTAGTCATCCAGCACAATCAGCCCGCCCGGAACAACACGGTCATACAAATGCTCCAATGCAAAATCGGTTGGCTCTTTAACGTCCATATCCAAATGCAAAAAAGACAAACGCGTTTCAGGGTAATCGCTAAGATACTTTGGCAATGTGTCAAAGACATTGCCCTTAACCAGCTCAATATTTTGAAAGTTTTTTTGATTTAGAATTTCGTCTAGCTCACTCTCCTCCAGCCCAAACCCGCCATTGCCTTCAAACATGTCAATGAACGTCAGATCATCTGCTACTTCCAAACTTTCCGTTGGAAACTTTCCATAGGCATCAAAGCCCACAATTTTACGAGAAAAGTCATTTTCAAGAGATGATCGGAATGTGGCCAATCGAATGAGCGACGCCCCTTTATACACACCAAGCTCAAATATATGACCGGGCAAATTTACGATCGATTTATACAGCTCGTAATGAGCGAGCATCTTATTGATTCGTGTCGGAGGATTGTGCAACCCTACGTCTGTAACTTTGATTTAGGTTGAGTCATTATTGTCGTTCCACACGATATATCGCTTGTCGGCATTGCTCCATTCATCGTCAATCTCAACGAGGATGGCACTGACAAGCCTGAGTAAAGATGCGTCGTTCGGGAAGACCCGGACAATCCGGGTTCGCCGTTTAATTTCCTGCTGGATCGGACGCTCAATTCCATTCGTCGTTCTCATCTTTCGATGATGCGATTCCGGTAAATTGAACACGGTCAATCCTTCAGGAACGTTATCGAGCAGCCATTGCGATAGCTTCGAGCAGTCTGACTCGTAACGGGCCGCCAGTTGCTCCAACTGAGCCAGGGCCGATGCCTCGTCCGTCGCATTCCAGACCGAACGCAATTCGCCACCAATCCGACTACGAACCTTTGCTGTCGGCGCATGATTGACCGCATTTTGTGCCAGGTGGAACTGACAACGCTGCCACGGTACCCCCGGAAACACAGCACGTCTCGCTGCTTTGAGGCCCGCGTGGTCATCACTGGCAATGTAGATGATGCCGTGCATCCCCCGTTTTACCAGAGACTGTAAAAACTCCCGCCAGTTGATCTCCGCTTCACTGGTCGCGATCTGCACGCCCAGTACACTGCGTCTGCCATCCGGCAATATACCCACCGCACTGAGCACCGCCGCATCCACCACCTCATGATCCATCCTGACCCGTTCGTAACGCGCATCCAGTACCAGATACCGAATCTCTCCAAGGGCCCGGTCACGCCAAACCGATAGAGCATCGTCCAGCAGGGCCGTCGCACGAGACACCTGAGTGGAGGAGATCTTCTCAATACCAAACAGATCCAGCACCTTCTCCACACGACGAGTACTGACCCCGCTGATGTACATCTTTGCCACACACAGCATCAAAGCACGTTCACTACGCCGTCCCTGTTCCAGACACTGTGGATAAAACCCGGACTCACCGTGGTTACGGGTCTTGGGTATCGACAAATTCAGTGTCCCAAGAGTCGTGTCCACCAGTTTGGGTTTGAATCCATTGGCATGGCCCTGACGGTCGTTGCTGCGTTCGTGAGGGGCGGCACCCAGAAACTGAGACCGCTCAATCTGCATGGCCTGATTCATCATCGCGGTAATGACATCACGAAAAGCCTGGGGGCCATGTTGAATCAATTGTTCCATCACTACTTCATATAGGTTAGGGTAATCCGGTTGGGTCATTGGGTTGCCTCCACATTTGCCTTGAGTCACAAACATGGAACGACTTGATGGCTCAACATTCAACACCTAATCCAGAAAAACCGGCTTTGGCTTCGTTCGCTACGCTCACTTCGCCTAAGCCAAACGAACATCGCTAAAGAAATAAATTACAGACCTCAGGGTACACTACCGGTTAGTTGTCTGGTATAGATAAAAGCAACCTTTAGGGCCGCCATCGATAACTTTAATTTTATCTGTTTGTTTTTCTTCCTGCAGCGGGAGAACAGCTCGCGATTACCCCCCCCAAACCGACTCTATTGTATTACGCCGCGAGCAATAAAATCATAGTATATCTAATATTCCAGTAGCCAAATACATAACCTTAGCCCAAAAGAGTAACAACCAATTTATCGAAAATTCTAAACACGAGGGTTTTACAAAATTGCTACTTATTTATCTGATGAAAAAGTCTTCCGCAGAAGGTCCAGTAGGGGTTTCTTAGCTTCCCCATTATTCCCATCTTTTTTGTGTCCAATAAATATCTCCTTAATTAGAAATAGACTAGCAAGAGCAAACACGAAAAGTAACACGCTTACTGCAGGGGCAATTTCAAGTGTACTGTTTTTGGATATTAGATAAAGGACCGCTGCGGCAGTGCCAGTAATCAAGGGTTCAATTGCTTCGTCAGGCCCAGGTGTAAACAACATATAAGCCAGTTCTATACCAGCAGAGTAGGCAAGCGCTTTACTTACAATTTCTAAGGTCGGAAGTTGGTGTACATACCTGATATAGGACAACCAATCAGCCCCGCATGATAAGAGAGACGGGAACTGACAAGCGAATTTAGTAATCAAAATAGCGACGAGAATAACTCCTATTGACATTTGGGCTAAAACTTTAGCTACTTCAGCAATACCGCCCAAGCGGTCATATAGCCACTTAGGAGTTGCTTTTATCACCTTAGATACACACTGTAGTAGACTCTTTATAGTTTTTGTACATTCCACGTTGTTTGAATTCTCCTACCCATGATTAGTTTGAGGGGATTCGGGCTGCTTCAATTTATTCCGACATAAAGCTCTTGTAAATATTCAACGAAAACTTCAGTTTAAGACACTGGGATATAGCCAACACTTTATATAACCTCCGTTCCACGTCGCAAGTTAATGCGGGGTCTTAAAGTTGTAGGAGTTTAGAATTATTCCCGAATGGCGGTTTTATCAATGGTATAGATCAATCGTCCAATGGGTGTTCGCAGTCCTCAGTGGTTTTTTGGTAGGGGCATAACGACGTATTTATCGTCTCCATGTTCTCCTAGAAAAACGACGCTTGTGATTGCTCCACTGTCCGCGGTCTCAGCCAGCTCCATGGTTTTTAGAGGTTCATTAAGCATATTCGCTTTGTATTTACCGGATAAATCATCGATCAATATTTCAACCAAAGCAGCCAACCCTTCTTTTACTTTTTCGTGGAATAGACTAGCACCATCTGATACCCAGCTGTTTTCGCCATGTAACGGCAATATTTCAGGGAAAGCAAAATAATAGTCTTTGGTGCTGCTTTTTTCCGATTCGTTATCCTTATAACGTGACGTTAAGCGCATGGATAGACCATAGTTTTGAGTGCCCGATCGAACTGAAAATCTGGCCGAAGGGCGCAGTACAATATCGGGCTGCTGACCCGCTTCTACATCCATTAACTGATACGAGCGATTAAGTTTTTGTTTCAATAATGCTTTTACTTGCTCATCAAACTGAGCCCCTAAGTCAGAGACATTCGACGGCGACTGACCTGACGATGTCTCAACGACGATGTAACTTCCCGCGGGGGCCAAACCACCAACCAGCCCAGCTAATGCAGCCTCCTTTGCCATGTCGCTCCCGGAGTCAATAAACACTTGGCTGTTGGATAGCGGAGAATCTCCCGCAGGAGTTTCCGTCCATCGGGATACCGTTTCATTCGAGACGCTAATCCTAGTACCATCATCATAATCAGGATATATATTGGGTTGCGGTGTTGATACACAACCACTGAGTAAGATCAGAAAAGCAAGAGAGGCAAGTAATCGAGATAGGCGCATTTTGAAGCTTTAGTCAGTGAGTATTACGTCGTTTTCATTCCTGAACTCTAAAACAGGGCTTACTTTTTTGAAACACCAGAGGACACATTTCATACAAAAGTATGGCTTAGGAAAAATAAGCAGCAAAATCCATCTGTCGATAGGATCGAATATCTACGTTCGCGCTTTGTTTCTGAACGTACGATTCCCATGCTTTCAAAGAATTCTCGGCATGCTTCTAATGAGCAATCATTTCCCAAGCGGCTGTTGCTGGGTGATGCAATGGATGTTTCCGCCGCCGATGCTGATGGCGCGGCAACCTGGGACTCCAACTATCTTTCGATCGGGAAAGGCGCTTGTTAGGATACGTTCTGCGTCGGCATCTTCGGGGACATCGAAGCAGGGGAAGACGACGCCACCGTTGGCGATATAGAAATTGATGTAACCGCCCCAAACATAGTCTCCTTTGTTTCGCGGATAGGTTCCGTTTATTTTTTTGATACGACTTGCTTCTTCTGCGGTTACCGGGGGAAGGTCAACCAGCGGCAGTTTAATGATTTCCAGCTTGCGGCCTTTGGCATCCGTGGCGTTCGATAGCTGTTTGTAAACAGATTGGTATGCAGCGTATTCTTCAGACTTGGGATCGTTGTGCCAGGCGATCAAGATAACGCCTGGTTTGACATAGGCACAGAGTCCGTCAACGTGGCCGTCGGTTTCATCTTCTGCTTCGCCGTCTATCCAAATGGTTTTATCGATGCTTAGGTAGTCATGAAATACTTGCTCAATTTCCTGTTGGGTCAGATCAGGGTTTCGATTTTCGTTGAGGAGGACAGACCGGGTGGTGATGAGGGTGCCTTCGCCATCCACATGGATGGCGCCTCCTTCATTGACCAGATTGGTTTTGTATCGATCAAAACCAATCATTTTTAGTACTTTGTTCGCCACACTATTATCATCATTCCAAGGGAAGTACAGGCCGTCGTCCAGCCCACCCCAAGCATTGAACTCCCAGTCCACACCGCTGACATCACCTTGGCAGTTAACAATAAAGCTTGGGCCGCAATCTCGCATCCAAGCATCATTGTTAGCCATCTCCACAATGCGAACCGAATTAGGGAGTATTGATTTCGCATTGTCCAGTTGCTCGCTGGAAACGCACATGGTCACGAGTTCGAATTGCGAAATGGCGGTTGCAACGTTGGCGAAGACCCGTTGCGCAGGAGTAGGATCGATACCCCAGACATCCGGGCGTTGCGGAAAAATCATCCAGCAACCAGCATGGGGTTCGTGTTCCCCAGGCATCCGATAACCTAGGCTTCGCGGCGTATTTGACATGGTGTACTCGACATGGGTTTTGAGATACTCAGTTTGGTTTAGCATAATTTGTTAACGTTGATCAGAATATTGGATTTGCCCACTTCTGTCATCTTTTCCTTCAATCACTTTTCTCCCAATCAGTATCAGCTTTCGAACCATAAGCGAAGTCAACTTGTTGATCGTCCACATAGGAACTCGATGTAGACTGTCAGCGTCGAACTAGGATCAAAGAAAAACGTATTCCATACAAAATCGAGTGTCTAATAAATCTTGTACGTAACAGTAGATATCACACGCACTAATCATTGATAATTTACCTTAGGAACCTCTGAAGGCTCAAATTTACTATGCGTTTTTTCTCCGACAAAAACAGGCCAACCCATCTCGGCCCCTACCCCCTTGAGCGGTTAAAGCGCAGCCCTGTAATGCCTAACCTCTCCACGGTTCCCACCATGGAAGCTATCTGTTTCCAACGGCCGGAGATGCTCCACAGTATCGTCAATGCAATGGATGAATATCAATCCATGCTGGACGCTTTACGGGACGGCTTGGTTAACAAGGCAAAATCTGAATGCCCAACGAACCCCCTCGAACGCAGCGCGCATCTCAAAGGTTTCGGTTATTTCTGCGATGCGTCCATGGTAGCGTGTTGCGCCTTACCTGAAATCGCCCACCTTGCCACATCAATTCATAACCCCGGCATTGATACATTGGCAAAAGATTTACGTACCAAACAAACCAAAACCCTAGCATCAGGAATTGATCTGATCATGGCGGAGCTTAAAGAATCCATGGAAGCGCCACCGACCACCATTGAGAATCACACAGACGCATTGGTTTTCGTCTATGAATACCCGCGAGACCCTAATCAGGATGAACCCGGTACTGAGTGGATTGGAGATGCTCAAGCTGCTAGGGCTTGTTTGCGTGCCACTGAAACCGCGGTGGTGATTGCTAATTATTTGCGGGTGCTTGGTTATGAAGCCCGGGCCCATACCGGCACGAGCTCGGTTGTTGATTTGAATAAATTGACAGTAGCTGCTGGTTTAGCAACCGTGGAAAACGGCCAATTGGTTAACCCCTACTTGGACACGAGTTTTGGTGCTGCCGTGGTCACGACGAATTTTCAACTTGCCCATGATCTACCACTGGTGCCTCTAAATGAACAACCTCGTTCACACACTCATGGCGTGGCTTGGAAAGTGGGTAAGGGGTTTGCAAAAAATGCCGCGAATCAACAGCTATACCGGAACCGTCGTTTTGTGGATGGTGCTTATCCCTTCGAAAAACTGAAACGGGTCAAACGCACAACCACCTTCATCGATGCGCAGCGCGTGGCACGAGTACCAAAACGCGCGGATATGTTTGCCCGGGCGCAATTCGGTGACATGGGTCGAAAGGTACAAGCGGGTTCCCAAGGAGGATTATATGTCCGAAAAGCAGCGCCGTCGAGTGCACAACGCCGCGCCTTAGGCGCATTTATTCTGATTCAAAACGGCCGGCCCAGAGACAAAATTGTACCCAACACCAATGACCCCCAACGCAATGCGGACAACATTAAAGCAACCTGCTATTTCCTTGGTGTCGATGCGGTGGGTTTATCCGAATGCCCAGATTGGACTTACTACTCCCACGACGCCGAAGGCAAGCCTATCGAGGCTTATCATCCCAATGCGATTTCCATGATCATCGACCAGGGCTATGAAACCATGGAGGGAGCATCCGGAGATGATTGGATTTCAGTGGCGCAATCAATGCGTGCTTATCTACGCTTTTCGCTGCTCGGTGGCGTTGTGGCGAAGCACATTCGTAATTTGGGTTACAGCGCCCGGGCTCACACAGTGCTTGATGGCGAAGTGTTGCAGCCACCGCTGTTACTTTTATCCGGCCTAGGCGAGGTATCACGCATCGGTGAAGTGATACTTAACCCTTATCTAGGACCGCGCTTGAAATCCGGTGCGGTCACCACCGACATGCCCTTTGTCCATGACCAGCCCATTGATTTTGGACTTCAAACGTTTTGTGAATCTTGCAACAAATGCGCGAGAGAATGTCCTTCCGGCGCGATCACAGTGGGGCCCAAGCGTATGTTCAATGGGTATGAAATCTGGAAATCAGACAGTCAAAAGTGTGCCACCTATCGCATCACCACGGAGGGCGGTGCGATGTGCGGACGTTGCATGAAAACCTGCCCTTGGAATCTGGAGGGTTTATTTCTTGAAGCGCCATTCCGGTCCATCGCGATGAAATTTCCACAGAGCGCTCCTTTGCTTGAAAAACTGGATGATCTTGTTGGGAATGGCGGCTTAAATCTCACTAAGAAATGGTGGTGGGATTTGGAAGTACAGAATAATGGCAGCTATCGTCCCACAAACAAACCAAAAAATGCCCGCAGCCTGCAAACTGATCTTAAACTAAAGCACGAAGAACAAACACTCGCGGTCTATCCCGCGCCATTGGCTCCCCATCCCTATCCTTATCCGTTCCCAATGGAACGTGAGAAAGGCATTAAGGCTCATGAAAACATGATCTCCGCAGCAGAATATCAGCAGCGTTTAGCCCGTAGCGATACCTCCATGGTCCACACTTATCGCGCCGATACAGTGTCGCCGGTTATCCAGTTGGAAGTGTCTCTGGTAGAAAAAATGACGGATACCATCACCAAGTACGAGTTTTCTGCCATCGATGGTAGCGACTTACCGAGCTGGGGTGCAGGGGCGCATTTGGACATCGTTGTCGCTCCCGAATATCTCCGCCAATATTCATTATCCGGCGATCCATCCGATCGATCAAAATACCAAATTGCGGTACTGCGGGAAGACAAGGGCAAAGGGGGATCCAAATTGGTACATCGGATTTTCACCGAAGGGCGCAAGATTTTCCTGGCAAAACCGCTGAACCATTTCCCACTGAACAAAAAAGCAAAACGAAGTTTCCTAATGGGCGGCGGTATTGGGATCACCCCTATGTTGGCAATGGCCCATCAGTTACATGCCCAAGGTGCAGACTTCGAAATGCATTATTCATATCAATCCAATGAGACGGCGGGGTTTTTAACAGATCTCGCCCAGGTCCCTTGGGTCAACAATGTTACCCTGCATTGTTCAAAAATGGGCAATCGCGCCGACCTCGATACCGTTTTATCCGGCTACCAGAAAGGTTGGCATGTCTATACCTGTGGCCCAGACGCTTATATGCAATCTGTCATTACTGCCGCCAAGGTATCAGGGTTTCCCGATGAGGCAACCCACCTAGAATACTTTTCAGTGCCGGAGATACCCGAATACGTGAACCACAATTTTACACTGCGATTGGTCAAATCCGGTCGCGACATAAAGATTCCAAATAACCGAGTACCCACGGATATTCTACTGGAATCAGGCATTGCCGTAGATGTAAAATGTGCAGATGGATTGTGCGGCGTTTGTCGTTGTGGGCTAATCTCAGGGGAAGTGGAACACCGGGATTTTGTCCTGTCCGAGAAGCAACGTGAAACCAGCATGATTTTGTGCCAATCACGAGCGGCAAATAAAGATGATGTATTGGAAATTGATTTATAACGCGTTGTTAGGCCGAAGCTTTAGGAGTAGGGTGATTCAACATGGCGAAAATTGACACCTATGATTATGTCATAGCGGGAGGTGGGTCCGCCGGCTGCACATTGGCCGCCCGCTTAGCCGAAGACCCTGACACCTCCGTCTAGTAGAGGCTGGAGGCAAGGGGAATAATCTCTTTATTCGAATGCCTGCGGGAAATGGTTTCGTTTTTGGAAATAGCAAACTCGATTGGGGGTATACCTCGGTTCCACAAACCGGTTTGAATGGCCGCTCCATTTATTTCCCAAGAGGTAAGGGGTTAGGCGGTACTTCCAATATGAATGGCATGATTTACATGCGCGGTGTTCCGGCGGATTATGACAATTGGCAACGCTCCGGATTGCCCGGTTGGGGGTTTTCATCGTTGTTACCGTATTTTCTACGTTCAGAAAGTGCACAGCAGCGCCGAGGTCCTTGGCATGGTGTGGATGGCCCATTGAGTACCGAGTTATCCGCGAACTTTGGTACGTTGGAACAAGCGTTTATCAACGCTGCAGTGAGTGCTGGTCATCGCCACATAGACGATTTCAACGGCCCTTTGCGGACCCGGCGTTTCCCGAACCGACAGTACGGTGCACAAAGGGATCAGACAGTCCTCAAGCATTGCGTATCTTAAAACCCGCCCTAGCAACCTAACCATTCTGACCAACACACAAACTCGACGAGTCCGATTCGACGGCAACCGGGCGATTGGTCTTGACACTCTATCTGGAAAAACCATCTACGCCCATCGAGAGGTCATCCTTTGTCAGGGAGCGTTCGGCACACCTCAGACACTGATGCTTTCTGGAATTGGACCTGCGGATCATTTATCCCAACACCGGATCGAAACCCGGGTTGATCTCCCTGGGGTTGGAAAAAACTTAAACGATCACATTGACGTATCTATGCAATTTGGGTCAGACCGAATGGATCTAAGTCTTGCACGACATCAGCGGCTGGACAGAGCGTTCATGCTCATGGCGCGATGGTTGCTAAATGGTAAAGGGCCCGGGGCCGGGGCTTTCTTTTCCGCGGTTCTTTTCCACGCCTTTGAAGACCCTACTTTACCTGAGCTTGAAGTGTTCATGACACCGATGGTGATCGAAGAGAACCTAACCAGCGGTGATAATGAAAACGCGCCTTTGTTGCAGCGTTTCGGGAAACGGTTATTGGTGCGAGGACGAAAGGTCGCTCAACCAGGAGTACAAATCGACATCAACCAAGAAAGACCGAGATCGTCTGGCAGTGTTAAGTTAACCAGCGACAATCCTCTGGACCATCCATTGATCGACCCCAACTATCTTTCTGACCCTAGAGATCTGGACGAGCTATTGAGAGGAGTGAAGGTCATGCGGGAAGTGATGGCACAACCAGAAATCGCGCAATACCTCACCGGTGAGCTAGGTGTGTGGCAAGACGCACGCAGTGATGCCGAAATGATCGAAGCTATTAGAGCCACAGCATATACCGGCCACCATCCATGCTCTACCGCTCGCATGGGGCCAGAAAAGAATCCGGACTCTGTCTTGGATGAAACACTCCGGGTGCGAGGCATCGAGGCTTTGCGGGTTTGTGACGCGTCTGCCATGCCTACGCAAATCACGGGAAACCTCAATGCCACAGTGATTGCCATGGCGGAGAAAGCGGCCGACATGATTCTAGGACGCCCGCCCTTACCACCCGAAAACCCACTCGCGAACACAACTCACTAATCAACCATTAGTTTTGTATAAAGAATCAGTAGAACCGAGCCACCATAATGAGATCAGACTATGAAAGAGTATCAATATTTCGCTGACAATCGTTGGCACACACCAAACTCAGGAACGTATTTCGACAGCGAAAACCCCGCCAATGGTGAGGTTTGGGCCCGGATTCCAGATTGCGATACTGAAGATGTGAATCGTGCTGTGGCTGCCGCCAAAGTTGCTTTTTATGACGGCCCTTGGGGAAAGATGATGCCCGCCGAACGCGGCAGACTGATGCGTCGAATCGGTGATGTCATTTCAAAGTACGCGGATCATCTAGGTGAAATTGAAACCCGCGATAATGGTAAGTTACCAAAGAACATCACCCCCTCCCTTAAACCTGAGGCGTGGCAGGTTGATAGCTTCCATTACTACGCCGGTATGTGCGACAAGTTTGAAGGCAGTTTAATCCCAACAGAAGTTCCAGATATGCATAATTACCTCAAGTGGGAACCATTTGGTGTTTGCGGTTTGATTCTTCCCTGGAATTCCCCTCTTGGCACACTCATTTGGAAACTCGCCCCCTGCTTGGCAGCGGGAAACACCGTTGTAATGAAACCATCGGAGCACTCCTCATGCTCCACTTTAGAACTGATGAATGTATTGCTGGAAGCCGATCTGCCTCCTGGGGTACTCAATGTGGTCACGGGATTCGGGCAAAGCACCGGTGAGCCTCTACTCGACCACCCCGATGTACGGATGGTTTCTTTCACAGGAGGCACCACCGGTGGACGAGTAGCGGCAAGCATCGCGGCTAGGAAGATTAAACCCATTGTGATGGAGTTAGGTGGTAAGTCCCCACAGATTGTGTTACAGGACGCAGACCTAGAATTAGCCGTTAACGGTATCGCAGCGGGTATCTTCCCAGCGACTGGACAGAGTTGTATTTCCGGTTCCCGGCTGTTAGTTCACGAATCAGTGATCGCCGAATTCACCGAGCGATTGGTTGAGGTCGTAAAAAAAGCCAAGGTAGGCGAGCCACTGGACCCATCCACTCAAATCGGCCCTATTGCTAACCAACCTCATTACGAAAACGTGTTAAACAGAATTGCAACCGCCGAAGAGGAAGGTCACAATATATTACTCGATGGCCGTAGCGCCTGTCGTGACAAAGGCTATTACATCGGCCCAACTATCTTCTCTAATGTTCCCAATGATTCTGTTCTGGCCCAGGAAGAGGTTTTCGGACCCGTGGTTTCCACTGAGAACTGGGAAGACGAAAAAGAAGTCATTCGTACTGCAAATAACACCATATACGGCCTTGCAGCCGGCATCTGGTCCCGGGATGTGGGTAGGGCGATGCGCATGGCAGACCAAATAGAAGCCGGTACTGTCTACATCAATAACTATTTCAATGCATCAACACAATCCCCCGTAGGCGGTTTCAAACAATCCGGGTATGGTCGTGAAAATGGTTTTGAAGGTATGCGTTGTTTTATGCAGACAAAGTCAGTCTGGCTCTCTACTGACCCCAAGCAAACGGACCCTTTTCCTGCCTAAAATAGGTCCGAATTAGCCTAAGTTGGGCAGGAATAACCAAGACTAAATAGGATTCTTCTGATTTTCATTCATCAAATGAGGCAAGTTATGTCAGATCAAAGCACAACATCAGAGCATCAATATCAACCAGCCCTCATTCAAACACCCCCACTCTACGACTGGCCTCCCCGGCCTATCAAAGCCCTGCGCTATTTGTTCATCGACCTGCTCTATCCTTGGGGGTTCATCTACCTCGTCTTTGCGTTTCCCACTTGGTGGTACCTCACACCCTCGCTTGATACCATGGCCCAATTCGAACCCGACTGGATGGCGCTGTTGTGGTTGCGAAACTGTGCTTTTTTACTCCTTTTTGCCGGAGTACTGCATTGGCGTTTACATTTTCGTCGAGCCCAAGGAAAAACCTGTGAAATTAATCGTAAGCCACTATCCACTAACAACGATTTGTTTTTGTGGAGAAGCCAGGTCAAGGACAATATGTTCTGGAGCATTGTTTCAGGAGTCACAATCTGGAGTGCATTTGAAGCGATCAGCTATTGGATATACGCTCAGGGCAAACTACCGATCATAAGCAACCCTTGGTATTTCATCGCCTGTTTCTATCTCCTTTTTTTATGGTCCACCACCAATTTTTACGTCGTGCACCGCGTCCTTCATTCCCCTAAGGTCTACAGACATGTCCACGAATTGCATCATAGAAATGTTGATGTAGGCCCCTGGAGTGGCATTTCAATGCACCCCATTGAGCATCTTTTTTACTTTTCGCCGTTCGTACTCTGGTGGTTCTTCCCGGTTCATCCGGTTATTATTATCCTGACCGGTTTCTATCAAGGCTTAAATCCCGCCCTATCCCATTGTGGTTTCGACTACGTCCGCCTCGGCAACAAACTGCATCTCAAAACCGGCGACTGGTATCACCAACTTCATCATCAATATTTCAACCTGAACTATGGCAATACACCAACGCCATTCGATAAACTATTCGGCAGCTGGCATGACGGTAGCCCAGAATCATTAAAGTCGCAAAAGGAGCGCCTTCGCAAACAGCGTCGCCAATCCCATTGAATGTCGATGTCCTTGGCTTATTCACTCCCCTACCGTGCCTAATGAACACATTGAGAACTCAACACAATATCACGAGCGAAGCAACGGCTAAACAGAAGTAGGTGGAAAAATGCAGTATGCATCTATAAATAAATGCGCATTTTGAGCCTCCTTTTAACAACACATTTTCAATGTGTCGCAGTTATCCTGAGGCCTCACGTTGATTAGGGAGTTTCTGAATAAGTCATGACCGATCAACACCAATGCATTCACTGACATAAGTCGTAAGACTAACGTAACATACCCTTTTTCATAGAAAGATATGCCGCAAACCGAAAACCGGAATAATGGACGTCGTAGGCGACGAAGCATCGCCGCAAAAGAGCCAACGACCATACAACCCTCAACACGAGGGTGGACGGGAGGGCGCTACCTGCCGTTGAATCCTGAAGATCTCCCAAAAATCGATGCTGCTGCTCGTTCTATTCTCACTGACATTGGCATGATCGAAGCACCCAAAATCGTTATCGACCATGTCATTCAAGGTGGAGGGCGTGTTGACGAACACGGTCGTTTACGTTTCTCTGGAGAGTTAATCGAAAACGCGTTACAGGGCCTGACCCGGGAGTTTACGCTTTGTGGGCAGGACCCCGCACATGACTTACAGCTTGGTCATTCGCAAGTACATGTTGGTTCTGGTGGCGCGGCTCCCATGGTGATTGACATCAACACTGGGCATTATCGTGAATCGACATTATGCGATCTTTATGATGCCGCACGCCTTGTGGATTGCCTTGATAACATTCATTTCTTCAGTCGTCCCATGGTCGCGCGAGACATACCTGACACTAAAACAATGGATGTAAACACAGTCTATGCTTGCCTTGCAGGCACCCGCAAGCACGTATTTGCTTCAGCCTCCCAAGCGGAGCAAGTCGAAGATATTGCGCAAATTTGTTACATGGTCGCGGGATCCCGAGAAGCCTTCGAAGCCCGGCCCTTTCTTTCAATTAACTGTAATCTACCCGTCCCCCCTTTACGCTTCGATGCTGAATCTTGTGAAGTGGCTGCTGCGGTAGTTAAAGCGGGTATTCCACTGCATTCAAATACATTTGGTCAAATGGGCGCATCAAGCCCCGTCACCATGGCGGGAACCATTGCCCAAACCATCGCCGAAACCCTATCTGGCATGATCTTTGCATGGCTAGTGAACCCAGATGCAAAGGTGATATTTGGCACACGGCCTATGCTGACAGATTTACGCACCGGAGCCATGAGCGGTGGCAGTCCAGAAGGCGCCATTGCCACCGCGGCAACCGCACAAATGGGCAACTATTATGGACTTGTAAACTCCACCATTGCTGGAGCCAGCGACAGCAAGATCGCCGATGCTCAAAGTGGTTATGAAAAAGGTATTGCGATTACATTAGCTGCTCAAGCGGGGTCCAATCTTATTACCCAAGCTAGCGGCATGCAGGCCAGTCTCATGGGTTGCGCATTGGAAAGCTACGTGATCGACAACGACATGCTTGGCGTCATCATGAAATCATTGAGCCGTATTGAAGTCAGCGATGAAACCCTGGCCCTTGACGCCATCGATGAAGTGGCACATGGAGAAGGTCATTTCCTTGGGCGCGCTGAAACCTTAGAGCGCATGCAGAGCGATTTTGTTTATCCTGAGATGGCTGACCGACGAACAATCGGTGAGTGGGAAGCAGATGGCAGCCTTGACATTCGAAGCGTCGCCATCGAGCGGACACGTCAAATACTTAGCAGTCATCATCCAAGTCACTTTTCAGATAAACTGGATCAGTCATTGAGAGAGAAGTTTGATATCCGATTACCAAAACTGTCAATGGGAGTTGCATAACTTAACCACGCCTTTGGTACTTTCATCTTCATCGTTCCAATTATTGGCAGCTGACAGATGATAGATGACATCTGCTATTTTTAACTAGAAAAAGAGACTAACAATGAAACGAATTTATGACTTTGGCCGTCGTCCAGCCAAACGCAACTACACGGTTTCAGACCTTAAAGCTTTAAAGGGGTCGGGCAAAAAACTCAGCATGAGCAATCCCAAAGACGCAACAGAGCTCCGTGCCTGTATTGAAGCCGAAATTGACTTACTGGTTGTCTGGGATAGTCAACTGGAAGAATGCCGAGAAATTGCACCACATCACTTTATGGGTATTGGTAGCACATGGAAACAGTTTGGAACACCGAACGAAATTCTTAGCCATGCCATCGATTTAATGGGAAAAGGCGGCGATATGTATTACACGCTTCGCTCTTATGATGTATTGGAGATGTTAGCCAAAGAAGGCATTCCCGTTCAAAGTCACATTGGACTGATTCCAACCTTTAGCCATTGGTGCGGTGGACTACGCGCTTGGGGACGAACCGCCGAAGAGGCTATGGAAATCTATCGCACGTTAAAACGGATGGAAAACGTGGGCGTATTCGCCGTTGAAGTCGAGTGCATTGCGCAGGAAGTACTTGAAGCTGTCAACGACAAAACATCCATTGTCACGTTTTCATTAGGATCAGGCATGGCCGGAGACGCCATCATGTCGTTTGTCTCTGATATCTGTGGCGAAGATAGTGAAGAGGAGACGCCACCCAAACACGCTCACGCCTTCGGCAATCTCGGGCGATTACATCAGCAGATGTATCAAGAAAGAGTAGCCGCGATGAAAGCGTTTAATGACGAAGTGAAAGCCAAGAGATTCCCTTATGCTGAAACTAACGTCACTATGCACCCGGTTGAAAAGGACAAGTTCCTTGAATCACTAGACAAACAGTAAGTGCATCAAGTAGAAGCCAAAGGACAGACACTCAGATGAGCCCATCAGGTTGCGCTACTTGGTCACAGCTTCGACGTCTCAACTGACTAGCCGATTGGTCAATCGTGTTTTTTGTTATCAAAGTCCGTCGCTTTCCTATCTTTGGAATCGAACACCGGGTATTCCAAGACAGTGAATTCTTCCAAATATCCAGGTGTCGCAAAGAAAGCAACTTCGCTCTCACAAGGAGTGAAACGGCTTGCCTTTCGGCCCAAGGGGCCTCACTCTTCGTTGCTGTTTTGTTCACCCTTATACCTCCACAAAAACCATCGGAGGTTAGCAGAAGCGTCAACGTTAAGTAGCGGAGAAATTGTTTGAACACCACACCTGTCAATAATTTACGTGGGATTGTCTTTTTGGTATCGGCGGGATTATTCCTAACGACTAATGACTCGATTACTAAGTGGTTGGTACCGCATTATCCACCGGGACAAATACTTTTCATCCAGGCGGCATTGATCACCTTTATCGCCGCCCTCGTGATGAGAATACGGGGAGAGGCCCCTCTGGCTGTCAACAGTTGGCGCCCACATCTTTACCGAGGCGGACTTTATGCGATCGGTGCATTCGCGTTCATCATTTCGCTCCGCTATCTCCCCTTTGCTGAAGTGGTGGCTATCGCTTTCGCTGGCCCCATGTTCATGACTTTGTTTGGTCGCTTCTTTCTTGGTGAGTCTGTGGGTCGGCATCGCCTAGGCGCAGTGTTAGTTGGATTCATCGGTGTTCTATTTGTGATTCGCCCCGGCACCAATGCGATGCATTGGGCAGTAGTGTTGCCTTTAATTGTTGCACTTGCGGATGCGGCTCGGGATTTGGTAACGCGAAAGATGGCGGGGGGTGAATCCAATCTGCGAATTGTGTTTTCCACCGGGGGCATTCTCACTCTCGCTGGGTTGTTAACCGTCATTGGCGGGTGGCAGGCTCTGCGGCTTGAGGACCTTATGTGGTTCAGTATCAGTGCCAGCACATTTGTTATCGCCCACTGTTTGATGGTAGAAGCCTTTCGTCATGGACAGTTGGTCGCCGTGGCACCATTTCGTTATGTGCAGATTATTTGGACCATTATTGCCGGCCTCGTATTCTGGGGCGAAGTGCCGACACCCATGGTATTCGTGGGTATCGGCACTATTTGTGCTTCGGGCATTTATATCGCTTGGCGTGAAGCCATTGTGAATAGAACGAAAAAATAGCCTTTGCGGAGATAGGAGTACGAAACAATTTCGAACCCTTATCTGTCAAACCAAGAACCACCTACAACTCCAGACCGGTTTGATTGGCGGTCTTAAATTGAATATGATGGTAGCATTGCAAACGAGCGCTCCGTCTATTTGTAAATTGCGTTCATTTTCGCATTCCACCAGGGGGAACATTTATGAACACATCATCTACTGACGTACAACGAGTTTTGCAACAGGACAATCATCTGGTTCACTCCTTTGCTAATCTAAACGAGCTAAAACAAGAAAACTCGCGCACAGTGATCACTCGTGCCGAGGGCGCTTATGTTTATGATGGCGACGGTAATAAATTCATCGATGGCATCGGCGGACTGTGGTGCGTTAATGTCGGTCATGGTCGCCATGAAATCGCCGATGCGATTGCAAGCCAGTTGAAGGATTTAGACTATTACTCAACCTTCTATAATCTGACTCACCCACTCGCCGCACAATTGGCCGAAAAAATTGCCTCCCTTGCACCGGGAAACCTGAATAAAGTCTTTTTTGGAAATTCGGGCTCTGTGGCGAATGACACCGCCATTCGGATACTGCAAAACTACTTTAATCGACTAGGAAAGCCGAATAAAAAGCGTATCCTTTCAAGGGTCGGTGCCTATCATGGTTCAACCTACATGGCTGTCGCGATGACCACCCCGGCGTACCGTGAAGGGTGGGATTCTGCAGATCACCTTGTCGACTTTCTCTCATCCCCCTACCCCTATCGCCGACCAAACAACATGACTCTGGAAGAATTCGGGGACTTTCTGATCGAAGAAATGATCGAGACTATCGAGCGGATTGGTGCCGAAAACATTGCAGGATTCATCGCTGAGCCGATCCTCGGTGCGGGTGGGGTTATCGTTCCACCTGAAGGCTATCACCGTAGAGCATGGGAGGTCTGCCAAAAGTACGACATTATGAGTGTCTCAGACGAAGTCGTAACCGCCTTTGGTCGTCTTGGTCATATGTTTGCATCAAAAGAAGCCTTCGATATCCAACCTGATATTATCTGTTCTGCTAAAGGCCTGACATCGGGGTATCAGCCAATGTCGGCAACAATCATTAGTGATGACATTTTTGACGTTATTTCAGAACCTGGGGCCATGTTTATGCATGGTATGACTTATTCCGGACACCCCGCCTGTTGCGCGGCAGCGCTAACCAACATCGAAATTCTCGAGAGAGAGGATATCTGTGGTCATGTCAAAAGAGTGGGACCACTATTTGAAACCGCGATGAAATCACTAGAGGCTCTCGATATCGTGGGCGAAGTTCGGGGTAGCCATTTCATGATGGGTATTGAGTTTGTTAAAGACAAAACCACTCGGGAGGCTTTCGATCAGGATGTGAATATCGGCGGCATGGTTGCCAAACATGCCCAGCAGCGTGGACTGATTGTCCGGCCCTTAGGCAGCATGGCTGTGTTATCTCCCTGTTTAATTCTGCAAGAGGAAGAGACGAACCGGATCGTCGATATTCTTCGCGATAGCATCGTTGCTACCATTGAGGATCTATAGCCTTCTTTAACGACTCATAATTTATGAAAATTACGGAGCGGAGTAGCAACGCTGGTCAAGGCAAAAAGCCTGGGATCTACCCATGTTTAAGGTGCATGCTCAACCTGAGTACGGTTTAGTACGAACCAAGATTATGCCCAAGGGCTGATAAACGCTTTCGAAACGAACATAGCTCACAATGTATTGGGAAAGCGCTAAACGTGCCTATTATTACAACCATGTCGAACCTGAATATTGAGTTGAAACCGGTTTTGTCTTGGTGTTGTGGTGGGCCTGATACTTCCATTGTTATCGCAGTCACCCGCTTTTGCCCAAATCCCACCACAAGACTTGACCTATACCGTTTCATATCGAGGAATTAATGTAGGCGAATTGACTGCCAATATTACACATAATAATAATGTGCTGACGGTAACATCAGTCAGCACACTTCGACTGTTGGCTCGACTGCTGATGCCAGAGCAAAAAGTAGAGACACAGTTTTTGAAAGGGGCCAATGGATGGCAGCTTATTCGAAGCAGGTATTACAAAAAACGTAGCGGTACACTGATCCGTGGCTTTGATCTTGATCACCAAAATCAACAGGGTAAATTTCTTAATGGAAATGTATTCGACATTCAGTCTTCCACTATTTTCGAGTCTAATAACTTCCCCACCCTATTGATGACCACACCACCGGAAAAATAAGGGGAAAAAAGGTACAGGTACTCACGGGCAGGAAAATACGCTGGGAGCGCTATGAATCGGTTAAGAAAATACAGCTCACTGTTAAGGATCAAACCACTGAAACATGGAAGATTGTACGACGCAGAGAAGCAGAACCAGATCGAACCACGACCTTTTGGTTAGACGCGTCCAAGAATCCGTTAGTTCGACGCATCGAGTCAGTAAAAGGCGGCAACACCATTGTATTAACGCTGCAGCGAGAGTTTGTTTACCAAAACGGCATTACGAGTAACGGAATTGATGCTACTGATTGACCCTATTGCAATACCGCTTATCTGAACATATTAGACAACTTCAAATAAAGCCTAAAGAAAAAGAAGGCGCTTCCCGCAAACCTGCTCGCATAAAATTATTTATGACCCCCATGAAATATGGTTAGTTGATCCTCTGTTTTACATCATGGATAATCACTGGTTGCCGAATTTAGAGATAGATTGCCAGTATTTTCACTGGCCGCAGACAAAAACACCGATAGTTCACCATACAGGAGCCTGAATTTAATGCTAACTACTAACCCCTTTTCCGAACTCGCCCTGTCGATTTCGCCAGGAATCATGCAGACCTTCGTCATAGTCATGGTGCTCTTGGTGATCGGCGGCACAATTTTTGACGTTATCCACAAGAAAAGCGCCAAATATTTCTTTGAGAATATGAAACGCTCCAAATCCAATGGCATTAAATCCGTCAATGGTGGAGAAAAAGCGAGTATCGCGGTAAAAACCATCGCAGAAGACGTACTAACCTCCGCTGAGTTTTGTAGCACCAAGCGCAGAATCGCTCATTTGCTAACCATGTATGGTTTCATCTTGTTCGCTGTTAGTACAGCAGTCATGATCTTCTCTTATTCAGACGCCGGCGCCGCTACCCCACAAATCTGGCCAATCCTTTGGCATGTTGGTGCTTTCGCTGTCTGTCTTGGCGGTTATTGGTTCTGGTTCTTCATTCGTGTTGATGTTGCTGCCGAAGGAAATTCACCATTTCGTTTAATGAAAGCGGATCTTTTTGTTCTTTCCCTGATTGCAACCACTACGTTTGCATTGCTTTGGTCTATCCTCCAGTCTTCAGGCGGTGACGTTTGGGCCACTATCATGTTTGTTCTGTTTGTCCTATCTACGATCGTATTGTTCGGCGGTGTTCCATGGTCGAAATTTGCTCACATGTTCTTTAAACCAGCCGCTGCATTCGAAAAACGTTTGTCAGTAGCCGATGGTTCAAGAAATAACCTTCCGCAACCCGCTGATGCGCCTGCCAAATTTGGCCTTGGTATCAAGCGCGACCTACCTCGACATTATTAATTGTCTGTTGGTTTATCGTTTAATTATCAACATTATTTGAAAAGAGACTTAAAATGCCTACATTTGTATATATGACACGATGCGATGGTTGCGGCCATTGTGTCGATATCTGTCCATCGGACATTATGCACATTGATAAAACTTATCGCCGTGCTGTAAACATCGAACCTAACATGTGCTGGGAATGTTATTCCTGCGTTAAAGCTTGCCCACAAAACGCCATTGACGTTCGTGGATATGCGGATTTCGCGCCATTGGGCCACAGCGTTCGTGTATTGCGTGAAGAAGAAAAAGGAACCATCTCTTGGAAAATCAAATTCCGTGATGGCCGTGAAAAAGATTTCGTTTCTCCGATCACGACTCAGCCATGGGGAGAAAAAATCCCTCGATTGGCAGAATTAGCTGAACCCAGTGAAGACATGACCGAATCACAGCATCTTTGCTATGAGCCAGAAGTACTTGAAGTGGACGGCGGTCTTCCAACTATTTCAAAAGATAAATTCAAACAGGGAGTTTATTACTAATGGGCAAAATCAATACAGTATATGAGGATTGCGATATCCTCGTAGTTGGTGGCGGAATGGGCGGCACCGGTGCAGCTTATGAAGCTCGATACTGGTCTCGCGACATGAAAATTGTGGTTGCCGAAAAAGCAAATATCGACCGCAGTGGTGCAGTGGCTCAGGGTCTATATGCAATCAACTGTTACATGGGCATGCGTTGGGACGAAAACCAGCCAGAAGATCACGTTCGTTACGCACGTAATGACCTGATGGGTATGGTACGAGAAGATTTAGCCTATGACATGGCGCGCCATGTCGACTCCACCGTTCATAAGTTTGACGAATGGGGCCTTCCTTTCATGAAAGATCCAGACAGCGGCCGATACCTTCGAGAAGGTAAATGGCAGGTCATGATCCACGGTGAAAGTTATAAGCCTATCGTTGCTGAAGCGGCTCGTAAATCAGCCGACAAAATCTACAATCGAATCATGGTCACCCATTTACTAATGGACGAGAGCAAACCTAACCGTTGTGGCGGCGCAGTTGGCTTTAACGTTCGTACTGGCGATTATCATGTGTTTCGTGCCAAAGCGACCATCATCGGCGCTGGTGGTGCATCACATATCTTTAAGCCACGTTCCGTTGGTGAAGGCATGGGACGGACTTGGTACGCTCCTTGGAGTAGTGCATCAGCGTATGCATTGCCTATCCAGGTTGGTGCGAAGATGACCCAAATGGAAAACCGTATTGTACTTTGTCGCTTTAAAGACGGTTACGGCCCAGTTGGCGCTTACTTCCTTCACCTGAAAACTTATACTCAAAATGCCTATGGCGACGAGTACGAGTCAAAATGGTATGAGCAAACTAAACAGTTGGTTGGTGATTATATTGACCACCACCCAACTCCAACCTGTCTACGAAACCACGCTTTTATCGAAGAGACGAAGGCAGGTCGCGGCCCAATTCACATGGTCACTAAAGAAGCGTTCCAAGACCCTCATAAAGAAACCGTTGGTTGGGAAAACTTCTTGGGCATGACCGTTGGTCAAGCCGTTGTTTGGGCTTCTCAGGATATTGATCCAAAATACATCAACCCTGAATTGACCACGTCGGAGCCCTATGTCATGGGCTCTCACGCCACATGTTCTGGCGCTTGGGCCAGTGGGCCAGAGGATATTTCTCCTGATGAGTATCAGTGGGGATATAACCGAATGATGACGGTTGATGGTCTGTTCGGCGCGGGTGATGCCCTTGGTGGAACCGCTCACGCTTTCTCTTCAGGCTCATTCACTGAAGGCCGTCTTGCAGCAAAAGCCGCGGTTAAATATGTTCGTGATCTTGGTAAAGATAAAATCAAGGTTTCTGAAGATCAAACCGACAAGTTCAAGAAGATCATCTTTCAACCCATGGAAAACTACACCGTTGGGCGTAACGAAATCACGGGTGGAACTGTTTCTCCTAGCTACCTGTTGCCTATCCAGGGTCTTCAACGCCTTGAGAAAATCATGGACGAATACGCTGGCGGTACTTCAGTTAACTACATGACCAACGAACCACTGTTGCTTCGTGGCCTTGAGCTTCTAGCAACATTGCATGAAGATTTGGAGCACATCGGTGCTGAAGATTTACACCAACTTCAACGTGCATGGGAGCTTCGACACCGAGCAATTGCATCTGAGTGTGTGGTCCAGCATACCCTGTTCCGTAAGGAAACTCGTTGGCCTGGTTACTACTATCGTGGTGATCATATGCAACTGGATGATGAAAACTGGCATGCGTTAACCCTGTCTCGCCGGGATCCAGAGTCTGGTGAATGGGAGATGGAAAAAGCGCCTGTTTATCACATTGTCGATTAGATAATGAAATAGTAGAACCTGAGCAACAAGCCTCTGCTCTACTTTTGCTGATAGACTGACGCGAACAGAAAAGCGTCTGCGGTGATGAACCGCAGGCGCTTTTCTCATTGTGCTTCACGACCACAATTCAAATCAGAACCAAAGAAACATCGTTATCTACTCAAAAAGGCATCTCCATGACACCATCTTCAACAGCGCCAGTGGGAAAACGCTCCGTTATTGACATCTTATGTGAATTACTGGAAGCAGAAAAAACTGACCTGACTCAGCTCATGCTTCCTATCAATCGCAAGAAAGCGGCTAAACAGCAAATACCTGCGATCATCAGACAGGCCTATCGACGACTTGGAGAACTGCGGAACGATGTGGATCAACTGGTTGAGATGACCTCAGACGCTGAGAGTACTCGGGACATTCACACGCTATTGACAGAAGCTCAGTCAATGCTCCATGTGGATGCTCCTTTTTCACTGGAGGCGACAAGCATTGTGCTAGAGAGCGCGATCCGTCGATCCAACCCCACCACCGTTCCCAACCATATTAGCGCCCCCCTCGCGGCCGCCCGAGCGCTGTCTGCCGCACTGGAACAAAATCATCAGGTCGCGGTAGAGAGTTATGAAGCTGCGGCACAAACTGAAGGCCTGAAGCAGGAGCAACAATGGCATTATCAAATACTAAAAGCGTCCATTCTTGAGGATCTTGGTAGGGATTTTGGTGTCAATCACGCTTTGGATCGTGCCGCCAAGATGCTCGAAGACGAAACCCTTTTTCTGGCACCCAAAGATACTCGTCCAGAAGCCTGGGCAACCACCATGCAAAAGTTGGGCAATGTCTTGGGGATCATGGGCCAGCGCCAAAGCGGTACACGTAATCTCGAAGTGTCAATTGCTAAGTTGGAAGCATCGTTAAAAGTTCGAGACCGAACGAAAGCACCGCTATTGTGGGCAGAAACCCATAATAGCTTGGGCACCGCTTTGGGAATATTAGGCCACCGCCATAAAGATGAACCCATGTTAAAGCGATGCGTCGCATCCTTCGAACTAGCCTTGGAGGAACGCACTCGGGAAGTATCGCCCCATGATTGGGCAACAACAAAAAACAATCTTGCCGCGGTACTTCAATCCATCGGACAGAAAAACAAAGACACCACCCTGCTTAAGCAAGCAGTGGATGCCTACCGCGAAGTATTGGAAGAATGGACCCGGGAACGCGCGCCACTCGATTGGTCCTCTGCCATGAACAACCTCGGCACCGGGTTACGATTACTTGGCGAACACCGCAAGGGGCCAAGAACCTTGGAACAATCCGTTGCCGCATACAACAGCGCTCTATCAGAGCGATCCCGGGAACAACACCCTGTGGAATGGGCGATGACTCAAAATAACCTCGGCGCCGCACTGCAGAAGCTGGCTGAAAAAGAGTCTGATGCAGAGACGATGCAAAAGGCTATTTACGCCTATGAAAATGCCCTAAAAGAATGGACCCGAGACCGCGCTCCAATGTCCTGGTCGATGACCACCGCCAATCTTGGCGTGGCCCGCAGAACCTTGGCAGAAGTCACCAACGATTACCAAGCAGCAATCAAAGCCGTTGAAGAGCTCGACGCCGTCAGTGACGCTTTTAGGGAAGCAAGTCATGCCCAATATTCAGAACTCATCATCGATCAATTGGCCCAAGCACGTAAGCTTGCGGATTCACTGTTGGACAAACAGCGGGGAAACCATAGAGCTGGGCCTATACTGACACCATTTTTTCATTTCACTTTGGCTTAAGATTTTGGTGAAGATGGCGGTGCTATTTCACTCAATATTCCGCCAATAGAATACATAAATTCAACCCTCATTTTATAGTACAGTCACACTCTGAATTTATCCTTAGAAACACAACGAGAAGCACAATGAACCGATACATGATGACCTATCTCGGCGGCAACCAACCCGCAACACCAGAGGAAGGCAAAGCCCATTTCGAAAAATACCGAACATGGCTGTCTTCTCTCGGAGAAGCCGTGCTCGTCCCCGCAGCACCACTTAAGAACCCAACCACGGTCAATCCCGACGGCAGTCTTACTGAAGGCAGTACAACCTCCATGTCTGGATACACCATCGTCAAAGCCGAGACCATGGAAGAAGTACTAGCAATGGGAAAAGCCTGCCCGTTCCTGGAGATTGGTGGCTCACTGGAAATTTCTGAATTGATGGAAATGCCAGTTTAGTCTGTTTCCACGTCTCAAATTCAAGGACCGTCATATTGATTTCCAAAACAGTGGGATCGGTGATGCCTCGTGGGGCCATCCACCAGAGATCTCTGTCCTTGCTAGTACTTAAAGACACCATATGCATACACGCGCTCTGCCAAGACACTAATTCCGTTTCCAGAGAGTATTCTTGAAACCAAATCAAACCGCACAGGCAATGTTGCTGGTGATTGTAGCCATGCTTCTACTACCGGGTATCGATGCCATTGCCAAATGGCTTTCCGGTAGCGTCTCCGCGGGGCAAGTAGCCTGGAGTCGATTCGCGTTCCAGATTGCCTTTATGGCCCCCCTTGTGCTGCGCACTCAAGGCCAGTGGTTTGGACCATTACTAAAACTTCACTTCGCGCGAGGTGCATTAATCTGTAGAAGTTCAGACTTGAGCTGACAGTTACCCGTTTATCAGTAGCTGTCTGTCAGATAGAGTTTAGTTTACAAACTTTTCTTTCCAGATCGCTTTACCGTCGATGAGTGTTTCCATCGGCGTTCTCCCAAGGCACATTTTCCCCTGATGAGTTCGTTGAGTATTGTACTTGATAAGCCACTCGTCAAGATCAATCTGTAATTCGTCAACTGAATCATAGATTTTCTTGCGTAGGGTTATCTGATAAAACTCGTTAAGAATGGTCTTGTGGAATCGTTCACATATCCCATTTGTCTGCGGTGATTTCACCTTGGTTTTCGTGTGCTCAATCTTATTCAGTGCCATGTAAAGCTGATAATCATGCTGATCGGCTCGACCACAATACTCGGTTCCCCTGTCAGTAAGAATGCGCAGCATGGGAAGGCTGTGCTCTTCGTAGAACGGGAGCACCTGATCATTGAGCATATCCGCTGCGGTGATCGGTGTTTTGGTCGTGTAGAGCTTCGCATGAGCCACTTTGGAATACGTGTCCACGAAGGTCTGTTGATACACTCTGCCGATCCCCTTGAAGGTACCGACGTAATAGGTGTCCTGTGACCCCAGATAGCCGGGATGGGCGGTATCTATCTCACCACAGGCCACATCGTCCTCTTTCTTACGTTCCATGGCCGCGACCTGGGATTCAGTCAAAATCAATCCCTGCTCAGCCACTTTATTAGACAACGCTTTTAACGGTAGTGTACCCTGAGGTCTGTAATTTATTTCTTTAGCGATGTTCGTTTGGCTTAGGCGAAGTGAGCGTAGCGAACGAAGCCAAAGCCGGTTTTTCTGGATTAGGTGTTGAATGTTGAGCCATCAAGTCGTTCCATGTTTGTGACTTAAGCAAATGTGGAGACAACCCAATGACCCAACCGGATTACCCTAACCTATATGAAGTAGTGATGGAACAATTGATTCAACATGGCCCGCAGGCATTTCGTGATGTCATTACCGCGATGATGAATCAGGCCATGCAGATTGAGCGGTCTCAGTTTCTGGGTGCCGCCCCTCACGAACGCAGCAACGACCGTCAGGGCCATGCCAATGGATTCAAACCCAAACTGGTGGACACGACTCTTGGGACACTGAATTTGTCGATACCCAAGACCCGTAACCACGGTGAGTCCGGGTTTTATCCACAGTGTCTGGAACAGGGACGGCGTAGTGAACGTGCTTTGATGCTGTGTGTGGCAAAGATGTACATCAGCGGGGTCAGTACTCGTCGTGTGGAGAAGGTGCTGGATCTGTTTGGTATTGAGAAGATCTCCTCCACTCAGGTGTCTCGTGCGACGGCCCTGCTGGACGATGCTCTATCGGTTTGGCGTGACCGGGCTCTTGGAGAGATTCGGTATCTGGTACTGGATGCGCGTTACGAACGGGTCAGGATGGATCATGAGGTGGTGGATGCGGCGGTGCTCAGTGCGGTGGGTATATTGCCGGATGGCAGACGCAGTGTACTGGGCGTGCAGATCGCGACCAGTGAAGCGGAGATCAACTGGCGGGAGTTTTTACAGTCTCTGGTAAAACGGGGGATGCACGGCATCATCTACATTGCCAGTGATGACCACGCGGGCCTCAAAGCAGCGAGACGTGCTGTGTTTCCGGGGGTACCGTGGCAGCGTTGTCAGTTCCACCTGGCACAAAATGCGGTCAATCATGCGCCGACAGCAAAGGTTCGTAGTCGGATTGGTGGTGAACTGCGTTCGGTGTGGAATGCGACGGACGAGGCATCTGCCCGCGCTCAGTTGGAGCAACTGGCGGCCCGTTACGAGTCAGATTACTCAAAGCTGTCGCAATGGCTGCTCGATAACGTTCCTGAAGGACTGACGGTGTTCAATTTACCGGAGTCGCATCATCGAAAGATGAGAACGACGAATGGAATTGAGCGTCCGATCCAGCAGGAGATTAAACGGCGAACCCGGATTGTCCGGGTCTTCCCGAATGAGGCATCTTTACTCAGGCTTGTCAGTGCCATCCTCGTCGAGATTGACGATGAATGGAGCAATGCCGACAAGCGATACATCGTGTGGAACGACGATAATGACTCAACCTAAATCAAAGTTACAGACGTAGGGTTGCACAATCTTTTAACCTGTAGAAGTTTAGACCAAATCTGACACCGTATTAAATCAATCCGAGCGAAGCGAGGGTTGATTTAATACGGTGTCAGATTTGGTCTAAACTTCTACAATTAATCGCTGGCACTACCCTGCTGTTTTTCGCCGGATTAAGATATCTACCCATCGCCGACGCAATTTCCATCTTCTTTATTGAGCCTTTATTGGTCACGCTACTATCCGCGCTCTTTCTTGGTGAGATCATTCGTTGGCGGCGAATAGCGGCAATCTGCTTTGGTTTTCTTGGAGCAATGATCATCATTCGCCCGGCTTTTCAAAATTTGGGATTCGTCGTGTTCTATCCCGTGGGTGCAGCCATTTGTTTTTCTTTTTACATCATACTTACCCGCAAACTCGCCCATCAGGAGCATCCTTTTCGTATGCAATTCCTCACCGGTATATCCGGTTTCCTAGTCATGGGGGTGGCACTTCTCTTGGGCGATGCCACTGACATTCAAATTCTGTCACTAACCTCTCCGACCGCTTCGCACTGGGGTCTATTAGCACTGCTAGGCTTAATCGCAACCATCGGCCATCTCCTTGTGGCCTTTGCCTATCAACGCGCCTCCGTCTCTATCCTCGCCCCTTTTCAATACGTGGAAATCATCGGCGCTACATTACTGGGGTTTTGGCTCTTCAATGACTTTCCTGATCCAATGACCTGGCTCGGCATCGTCATTATTGTCGCCTCAGGAATCTATGTGTTTCACCGAGAGTCCAGAATCTCTAACAGCACTTGATGGTTGAGATTCTGGACTTTTTCATTTGCTACAAGTATTGCCGAGTGTTCGACAACGCCAATTCTAGATCACAAAGAAACTTAATTGTGGCCCAATCGATATGTCGCCTCCGTAATATCCCAGTTCGGCTATCCTACTGAAACACGATTACTGAAGACTGCGCTGTCAGTTCTAACGCCGTTTGTTTTGAAGGTAAAACCATCTGGACCCGAATTTCCTCAGCACCACCAAAATGCTCGAAGAAATGTACATTCATCTTGTCCAACGAACCTATATCGCCACAGCGAAACTCATAGTTAGCAATAAACTCCGAATGGACGACTTTCCCGTGCTCCTCCCCTTCATGCTCATCGTGACCATGCTCCTTCTCATGCTCGTCATGTTTTTCGCCAGAGTCATCATCACCAACCCATTTGGCGCTGGCCGTGTGTATTTCACAGGCCGCCCGCTGTGGAAGACTAAACATTTCTGAAGCTGAAGCAAGCAATGCTTCTGCTTTAGCAACGGCATCCTTATCTTCCACAGATTCGGGAGTGTATTCAAACCCTACAATATTGATTGCCGGGGACTCTAGCTCAATAAACATCATCGAACCGTCTACCACCAGATTGACTTCCACCGCCCCGTGCTCATGGGATTCCAGTTGGCGAGTCTCTTGAGATTGGGCAAAACCTGCATGTAAGGTGGTCAATGGAATTGTGGCAATCCACAACAACTTTTTAAATTTCAGCATCGAAAGAATCCTCATTAGTCAATTTTTACGCACAGTTATGTTATAACATAACTGTGCGTAATTCAATCATTTGCTTGTCGGGCCTATGCGCTATTCACTGCTTGATGACGCCGTTGATTGTGGTTTTTCCACCATCTTTGGCAGGTTTGCCACTTCAAGACAAAGCTTTTCATCTATGGTTAGTCATCGCGATCTTACCCTTGATTGTTTATGCGCTCACAATGGGGTGCAAAAAGAACGTGCGAAGCCATGATCGGCAAAGTCTATATTCCCCAATGCCGAGAGAGAAAATCAGGCTTCAGTCTGATAGGGATACTGTTCCCGAATTTGGTAGGAGGTCGAATAGAGACTACTCATAAACAGCAACAGGGTCCCCGAGCATATTTTTGTCCGGAATAATTCCGTGACCAGGCGAATCCGAAGCAATTAGGTGACCGTGGTCGTTCCGGACACCTTGCCCCGGAGCGATGTCAACGGTTAGCATGTCTTGACAAGCCCAAGTCCCCAGACGAAATTCAGCAGGGATCGTTTGTGCGAACTGCGCGGCTTCAGAATCTGCCAATACCGAGCCTCCGGTTGCCATGACGTACATTTGAATACCATGGGCAAGCGCCATGTCTCTGATACGGCGGGCTTTAGTTAAGCCTCCTACACGATTCAGCTTGATATTGACCACTTCAGCCAGATTCTCTCGCGCAATGCGGGACATTTCGGTAAGGGTTTGTAGGGATTCATCAACACTGATGGGGGAGCCGGTAATTGGTCGTATTGCAGCGAGATCGTCCAAAGTTTCACAAGGCTGCTCGAAGGTAACGCCAAGATCACTAACGCTATTCATAACAATCACTGCTTCTCTTCGAGTCCATGCCCGATTAACATCATATAACATCAACTCTTCAGGCTGACGTGCGTTTTCCATAAAACGGATTCGCTCGATATCAAGTTCAATATTCCCGCCCACCTTGGTGGAATGAACCTGATAACCGGCTTCTCTATAGCGATCCACCAACGCCAGCATTTGTTCTGGGGTTCCGGTAGAGATGGATGAAGCAACTTGTGTTCCTTCTTCATAGCGCCCACCCAACGCATCGGCAATTGACAAACCACTGGCTTGCGCCAAGATATCCCAACAAGCTAAATCGACAGGCGCCTTCGCGTAAAGATGGCCCGGTAGACAAATATCCATCGCGCGTTCTATGTGTTCGATTTTCCTTGGATCCAACCCCAAAATAGCGTTAGACAGAGTTTCGATACCAGCACGTACGCCGGGTCCATGCGCTGGGAGATAAGTATGCCCCCAGGGCGTTCCTTCCCCCCAACCCGTTATTCCTGCATCCGTCTCTATCTCTACAAAAGTAGCGTCAAGGTTTTCAAATTTCAGTCGACCACCTGACAACCAATACGGTTCTCTCAACGGTAAATCTATTGTATACACAGAAATCCTGGTTATTTTCATTGTCATGTGTCGAAAATACAAAATGTGATGCCCCCCTACCTCAAGTATCGGATATGGAATCTGGCGCAACGATCTAATAGATCCACGTAGTTTATAGAGGCTCCCGCTCCAACAGCCAGCAACACTAAATACCGAATGCTAATGCCGTTTAGAACCTCCACGCAACTCAATGGAATCAGAGTAGCATTTTAAGAACATACGTGAAGCACCCCCATTAGTCTTCACATAAGGCTAAGCGATAGGTGAATTTACGACACCCGTAATTTCCCTGTTAAGGGCATGAATCTATTCCTAAATTGCAGGGTGTCCTGAATTACCCCGCTGAATTACCCCTGAATTACCTTTTCACGAATGAATGCCCAATAAGTGACGGATACAGGATTCATCCGACTTAGCACCTGTAGGGTAAACCGAGGGAACTCTATCGTCTTTTATCAAATAGGCAATAGACACTACTGTGCCTTTTGAAATTTTCATCTATGGATGGAATCGTGCGTCGAAAAGCGGTGGGATGGGTAGTGTACCCTGAGGTCTGTAATTTATTTCTTTAGCGATGTTCGTTTGGCTTAGGCGAAGTGAGCGTAGCGAACGAAGCCAAAGCCGGTTTTTCTGGATTAGGTGTTGAATGTTGAGCCATCAAGTCGTTCCATGTTTGTGACTTAAGCAAATGTGGAGGCAACCCAATGACCCAACCGGATTACAGTAACCTATATGAAGTAGTGATGGAACAATTGATTCAACATGGCCCCCAGGCATTTCGTGATGTCATTACCGCGATGATGAATCAGGCCATGCAGATTGAGCGGTCTCAGTTTCTGGGTGCCGCCCCTCACGAACGCAGCAACGACCGTCAGGGCCATGCCAATGGATTCAAACCCAAACAGGTGGACACGACTCTTGGGACACTGAATTTGTCGATACCCAAGACCCGTAACCACGGTGAGTCCGGGTTTTATCCACAGTGTCTGGAACAGGGACGGCGTAGTGAACGTGCTTTGATGCTGTGTGTGGCAAAGATGTACATCAGCGGGGTCAGTACTCGTCGTGTGGAGAAGGTGCTGGATCTGTTTGGTATTGAGAAGATCTCCTCCACTCAGGTGTCTCGTGCGACGGCCCTGCTGGACGATGCTCTATCGGTTTGGCGTGACCGGGCCCTTGGAGAGATTCGGTATCTGGTACTGGATGCGCGTTACGAACGGGTCAGGATGGATCATGAGGTGGTGGATGCGGCGGTGCTCAGTGCGGTGGGTATATTGCCGGATGGCAGACGCAGTGTACTGGGCGTGCAGATCGCGACCAGTGAAGCGGAGATCAACTGGCGGGAGTTTTTACAGTCTCTGGGAAAACGGGGGATGCACGGCATCATCTACATTGCCAGTGATGACCACGCGGGCCTCAAAGCAGCGAGACGTGCTGTGTTTCCGGGGGTACCGTGGCAACGCTGTCAGTTTCATCTGGCACAGAACGCGATTAATCATGCCCCAACGGCAAAGGTTCGTAGCCGGATTGGTGGTGAACTGCGTTCGGTGTGGAATGCGACGGACGAGGCATCTGCCCGCGCTCAGTTGGAGCAACTGGCGGCCCGTTACGAGTCAGATTACTCAAAGCTGTCGCAATGGCTGCTCGATAACGTTCCTGAAGGATTGACCGTGTTCAATTTACCGGAGTCGCATCATCGAAAGATGAGAACGACGAATGGAATTGAGCGTCCGATCCAGCAGGAGATTAAACGGCGAACCCGGATTGTACGGGTCTTCCCGAATGAGGCATCTTTACTCAGGCTTGTCAGTGCCATCCTCG
>WLWD01001514.1_pt1 | contig 48348 bp, 32 predicted proteins | sample 6712731 | NCBI WGS metagenome assembly WLWD01 (sample SAMN12718690, study PRJNA576275) | sponge metagenome | isolation source: marine sponge | host: Mycale hentscheli | place: New Zealand: South Island, Marlborough, Capsize Point | collected 2014-11-01 | reverse complement strand
GTTTGAATTGAAGGAAAAAACAACAACAACACAACAGTACACGTTATTTAAACGTTTTCTTTGTGATATTCTTTAGCTAAGTAGTAGCTGTAAGCAGTAGCTTTGACACAACTGGACATACACCCACACGAGACTTTCCTTCGCAGTTAGTCTAGTGTATAATGCATTTTCAAGTCAATACTGTTTTATGTACGTACATCCCCACATATTATATATAAACAATGATATGATTTTCAATTGAGTTACCCCTGATAGTGTCTCACTCGCCAAAGTATTTGTTGTAGTAGTGAATCATTTATTTAATGGGCATTTATCATTACATTTACACTTCGTTGTAGTCGTCACACTTAAGGTATGGATACCTTAACAGGAACAAATAATTGAGGTTGCAAACTGATTAATAATATGCCACACATGAACTATTCCTTCACGTTACTAGTTTTCTTTCATTCATAACCACCTATCTAAAATCTCTCCTGAGTAATGTTGCATAATGAGGCAGGTGTTCTATTCTATGTAATCAATTTGTACTAAAAATATATATAACAGCAATTCCCATTAACACACACGGCACCATCACATTAATGCTATTTACACATTTCTTATATCACACACAAACATGCCCACATGCATGCAAACATGATCAGGTGCAATGCAAATTGCTTGCCCTCACTAAAATTACAAGAAAGTTTACCTGTTACATAAGGTACTATACATGTTGAGCATGTTATAGAAAAAAGAGAGCTGAATCTGATTGGTTAAATTTCTGCAATGTACAAAGGAAATTGAAAGTATGTTTTTAAGGTCTGCCAGATTTATCTCAAAGTTGTAGTAGTTCCTGACGGTCACCATCATCAGTCTGATACCTTATATCCACTGCCCACTTGGACATAAAATGTTCAATGTCTTGGTGTATGCGTTGCAGAGATGTCTCTCCCATGGCAATGCATCTACAGCTTTTGCTCACCAATGTATTATTATATATACATATATACATTATTAAAAAAGAAGTGATGTGTACAATATACCAGTATAAATTGCACCAAATTAGCAATGCAATGTTTGATGTGCATTGTTCAGATACAAATTAAAAAGGAATGAATAAGAATCCATTGCACTAGTTGGACAAGTTCATCTTGCAAGTAGCTTAGACGAGGTACAGCCCATGTTCATGAACTGTAAATATGTGAACTAGCAATAATATTATAGTACATTCTTAGCTCACACAAACATAGCTTTGTACATACGAAATAATATGCTCAATTTAACATTTGTGACCGTCTACAGGAAAACCAGGCACAACGCGGCAGCCTTCGAAAAATTTTTTTTGCACTTACAGAGTTGTTGGCATCCAGATATTGAGCTCTCCAAGTTTTATCATCGTAGCTTAAGTCGTTCCCACTATAATAGACCTAACCATTCCCTTTCATCGGCTTGAAACAATACATTTTTAAGAAATTGATCGAAAAAAATGAAAACAAAAAAAATGTAAACCAATGGGTACTAAAAGTAATTATACAATTGCTTGCCAAATGATTGCATATATAAAGGTTGAAATTTTATCTGTGTCAAGTAACTCTATAGAATAGAATTGTTCAACAAGTACAAGTGGTCCTCCCTATTGCCCTTAGCGTAGATTAAGTTGTTTTATAAGGGATGGGTAGTTGATACAATGACTCACAACAATTATTGAGCAATCGGAAATAAGAAAGTTTGCTAAATAATTACTTTTTTTATTATTATTAAAGTGTGGATTAAGCACATAACACATAAACTTACTCTTTGAAGCAGCTGGTTCAGCAATTTCCACAATTCTATGGCTTTAAGACCATTTTATGTACACACACATGTTTCATAATGTATACACCCACATATACATTGTACAATTATTATGATAATTAATAAACAAAGTTTCCATTTGGTGCAGACCATAAAGTCATGCATGAAAAAAAAAAAAAGGAAAGTAGGTGGTGCCTTTAGGATATGAATTTTAGCAAAAACAAAACAAAAACAACAAAAACCAAAACAAAAAATATATATACATGTATATATATATACGATCAAGTTAATTCATGTACACAAAAGACATGCACCATAAATAATTTTTTTAGTTCACTTATAGTCAGAAAAACAAAAACGAAACAAACAAACTTTTCACATGGCTGTATGCTTTAGCCGCACCAGGGCTACATAAGAATTCTGAACTTTTAATTATAATAGTAACTCAGAGCAAAATTCTTTTAATTTAAATCAAAGCACAATACTTTTTGAAAATTTCTAGAAGTTCATCAAACTTTACAGCTGAAAGCCCAAGATCCTCAATGGCAACTCTCATGGGCCAACCTGTTGCGTATACGGGTTTTAATGAGCTGAAAGATGTTTCAACTGATGGTGCTGTTTAAAATGGAAGGACTTGTATTATGTTCAAAAGTTTAAATGTTTCTGGAAATATACCTCTGAAATATAACAGTGAACAAAGGAGCTCATACCAGCATTACCCCCACCTCCCCTTCCCCCCAAACTAGAGGACCCGCACCCTCCCCTCTCTGTGGCCTATTCACACGCTATCTTATAGGTAGGAATTAGAAAAAAGTCCCCCCACAGAAAAAAATTCAGTATGAAGCCCTGTATACCATAACATGACTTGAACATACTCTTCTATACATATTTAAATACTTAAGTATTCACATACAAACCTCACTTAGCAAGACAAAAAAGAGGTAGGTCAACTAACATGAATCGAGCTGTGCAATTTTTTTCCCTTGCTAATTGGACTAAGAAAAACAATAGACAGACACTGTGTCTTAAAGTATGCGAGTACATTGAATTCCATTCAGAAAGTATGAGCAAAAAAGTGCCACTAAAATATTATACTTACGAATTGTACCACATACAAGAAAACATTCAATTCTTGCAGATGATGCAAATACAAATTACCCAGTCAGTTGACCAGACCCTTTGATTGGTTAGGGCAAAACTACTACACATAGGCAGTACAACACACACACACACACACACACACACAAGCACACATACACACACACACACACTACTACACATAAACAGTACAACACACACACACACACACACACACACTACTACACACACACACACACACATTACTACACATAGGCAGTACAACACACACACACACACACACACTACTACACATAGGCAGTACAACACACACACACACACATTACTACACATAGGCAGTACAACACACACACACACACTACTACACATAAGCGGTACAACACACACACACACATTACTACACATAGGCAGTACAACACACACACACACACATTACTACACATAGGCAGTACAACACACACATATATTACTACACATAGGCAGTACAAATGCATATGCAAAAAAGTGCAAATTATCTTGCTGCCGCTAGGCGGTCACGCGCACCTGGCAGAGCCAGGATGCCTGTGCACTAAGCAGGCACTGTGAGCCGTGCAAGCAAAGCTCCTGGAGCCGGGCTAGGAACTCGCAGGAGAACTGGCCTTTCCTCACAGCAAGTGGTGTGAGCACCCGAAGTCCCACCCTGGACCATTACTGTTTCATGAGAAAAGGCCTTGAATTTGCACCCCAGCAAATGCCAGGTACCCAATCACAGCTGGGTGGACTGGTGGGGCAGTACAACACACACACACACACACACACACACACACACACACACACACACACACACACACACACACACACACACACACACACACACACACACACACACACACACACATAGGCAGTACAACACACACACATATTACTAAACATAGGCAGTACAACACACACACACACACACACACATTACTACACATAGGCAGTACAACACACACACACATTACTACACATAGGCAGTAAAACTAGTGGAGGCCAAGCACCTCTAGATATTATATTTTGGCCTCTCCGGATTTTATTTTATAAGAGAGAATTATACATGAGTACATACCTACTAGTGCAAATAATAAAATTAAAAAATACTAAAATTATTTTAATCAGTAGAATAGCCATAGTTTCTAATAAGTATACTGATCTTCCTTTTTTAAATTCAGTCAGGGTAAAAATCAGTGTGGGGAGGGAGTGGTGAACTGAATATAGGGGTGGGAAAATCCCTGGGCTACCATTGTCTGTTGGAAACCCTGAATTAATTGTTACCTTCCAGCCTTCCAGTGTAATGTGTGAGTCAGTGTATCGCAAATCTTTTATGCTAAATTGCATCAAATTAAAACATAAAAGTCTTAAGTTAGTGAAGTGCATGAACATTATAATAATATTGTTTTCTACTATATATATATTTTTTTAATTAATGAATAAATTTATAATTACTCACTTGAGATTTCTTCACCAATACAATTGAAATCATACAGTGAGTGGCTAGTAGTTCCAAACAAAGATGTTGCCTTCTTGTCTGACAAATAAAACAACAATGAACACTATCAATAATATGACTACTGCAATAGTTTTATTAATTAACCCAGCATATGGTGAGCCTGACATGGTAAGCTTTATAGTAATGTTTGAACAAATTTGGCAAGGGTTTATTTCAAATATTAAAAAAAAGAAGAAGCAAGTTTCCATTTAGTGCACACCACAAACCAGTAGTGGAACAATTTTGGTTAGCGATGTGGAGTTTTACTTTTTATATCACACAAAACAAAGTCTAAATAATTAAGTGCATACAGATTGGCAATCATGGTCAATAATGTATTTATCTGTTGATATGGAAGTTTGTATTATATTGTAAGACTAGTGATGTGCTACAACACAAATGGCGAGCAAACTGGTCTGAATGAAATTCAAATTTGAATGCTAGTGGTTGTTCTTGTTTAATTTATTGTGTTATTCTTTAGCAACACAAAACACTTGTACACATTTATATACACTTAATCACCAGATATAACAGCACAAGACTTACATCGCATTCTCTTTGTGACTTAACTATTGGGCAATTGATTTTCTAGAGGTAAGCAATCAATTTTTCCGAGATGGGTATGGATCACTAAACCAAAGGATTCTGCTTATCAAGCCACCTTTCCAAAGTATGTACCATTGAAAATGCTCTTTTGTACCAGAGTTCTAGTGATAAAACATCATATTGTATTCTATTAGTAACCTGACTATCAGATTTTCAAGTACATAAGAACAATTCTGATAAGCAAGGCGTATAGCTAGGCAAACAACGCGTTAACCAAGGTAACTTACCACCACCACCACTAATAGAATAGGATGCATTTATTTCTGCACAGCCAACACAGAATGTGGAAGAGAGGAACACCGGGATTTCTCCTTTTAACCCGAGTTCCGTATCACCCCCCACCTCCCCTCCCACAAATAGAGTTGCCACCACCCTAAAAGGGATGCTTTTTCCCATGGCCAATGTAGCTTTCTTAATCTATATAGTTCCCCTGCTTATACACATATTAAAAATAAAGACTTTAAGAGGAAATTTAAATTTAAACTGCATAGTTCCATCTGCTCCCCTGCTAGCCAAATTTCTTTATTGAATACTGCCTATAAATAACCTGTGTCAAAATACATAAGTAGGATGAAATCTTTCATCAAGGAGGCGTTAGTTAATGAAGGATAGTACCTACACCCACCAACCATACCCCAGCCACACACAACCACAAAATGGGAGACCCTCAACTTACTTCTCAGCAGCTGTTGCTCCAAAATATTACAATTAGAAACTCCTATAATAACAAAACCAAAATGAAATTAATGAAATTAATAAATGAAGCATTCTTCATTTCTTTAAAGTTTGTCCACCATGTCTATACATGCGTAACATTACTAGGTGCACTTTTTCAAACTCGCACTAAAGTGGCTTGTCTGCACACAACAATATAATCATTACTAAATGCCAAATACACCATTATGTGTCACTCTATGGACAAAATTTTTCATTGTATACTTAAGTTCACATACATTCTATAAAGTGTTGCTAAGCTAAAAAAAAAAACAAAAAACAAAAATGGATCAAGTCAAGTACCAACATATACAATGAGAATTATATTAAGAGCTATTATATTATTTAGCCAACAATTAGTGAGCTTAAAATATATACGAAAAGAAGAATGACTTTGGTTAATTGCATTCAGTGTGATGGTGCAAGATATTCATGCAAAGATACTCCTTATAAGAACGCTACGTCTATTAATTTTGTACTCCTCTCCATGCAACCATTACTTACTTCATATGCACCCCAACTCCTCGATGCACTCCACAGTTAATAACTTAAACTCACAATATGTACAATTGATTCTTTCTAATGATGTAAAAACAACTGCAATGAAACTTACATTATTTCATCTATCTCTGTCTGGTATAGAAAAACAATGATCAGCACACTTATCCTCAATATCATAGCTGAGACAAAAAGAAAACAATAAACAAGAAAAGAATAAGTGGATACAATGATTTGTAAACAAATCAAGCAACAAGTGAAGAAATACTACTTTTTTCCTCAGAAGCAGTCTAACATGAATAATTAAGGTTAGATGCATTTCTTTTGTTTTTTGTTTTTTAATTATTATTTTTAAAATGAGTTTCCCTCCCTATTCCTGCCAAAAAAAAAGTTATTCGTCGTAACTTTTCAAGTCTGTGACATGTATTTCTACTCAAATTATCTGAAGGAGAACACAAGTTGTAAAAATTATATGCTACGTGAAGTCCAGTTTATGCAAAGTTAATAATAAATACAGGCAGGTAAAAACTAACATCAAGGACAATACCTTTCTTATCTTGTAATAGTAATCCCCACAGCCAGCACTTCACCAGCCAACAAAAAACAAACAAAAAAAAACGCCTTTCAGTCAGTCTCTTCACTAACTTTACCGACTTGCTCAAGCTTGACTACCCTTTTCCAACTAAGGTAAGGTAAAGGGTGTTATTACCTAAATGTACGTACTTGGCACGTTTAAAACAAAATGTGCGCAAGAACTAACGAATGTGAATTGATCCACACGAACTCCTGCTACACTTAGTTTATGAACTGACAATTTGTTACCATTCCATGAACTGCATTGAGTTTAATAAGTAAATAAAGTGCCGATAACTTTGTAGGTTTTTCTTCTCGCCTGAGCTTAACCGATTCCCTCACTGGTAGAGTCACTGCCACCTGAGCTCTTGCAAGACCAACAACAACCTTTCTCCAACCTTTTGCGAAGAGGTTGCAATTGAAACAGCACAAATGGAAGAAGCATAGAACTGAAACATGAAATAATCTCAATGCACTTAACCCTTACAGATATAAGTGTTAAATGATACAATAGAGTAGTTTGTGTGAACTACCAATTATCTATGTATATGTGTGTTTGTTTTGTTCTATTCTTCTTCCTTCCTGTCACAACCTTATTTCTTCCGTATGTGTTATGGGGTATCTCCCACAAACTTCAGTTGACTTCAGCTTTTTTTAATCTAACAAAAGAAATATGGGTATTCAATGACATGTTCATATCTATATTAATAGTCTGTAAATAATACAATTCAAGCTGATTATGTGTAGAAAAAAAATGGATATAAAATATGTTGGAAAAAATAAGACTTTGAGGCCTCCATGAATCCTCTTTAAAAATCAGTTAAAAAATTAACAAATATTGACCAACACAGTAGTAATCGAGTTATCATAGACTTGACAATTATGTAGTTGAGTATTGACAACTAGTTATCTGTGTTGACTAATCCACAAGTTGTTAACTTTAAGACTAGCAGCTGTAATAATAGTTGTCATGAAGTTAACAATGCAATTGTCAAACAAATCTGCTAACTTCATGATAACTCAGAATTGACAACTTGATAACTGTACTTGCAAACTCTATCTTTTGGCCCTGTGTTACATTACCCCTAGTGATTACTTCTAATGAGTTCACTGGATAGCAACTGGATACTCAGAGCATGGCCTAAAAAATATTTTGTTTGTTTTTATGAAAAATAAAATTAATACTTTATTTTTATTAATAAAAATTCCATATTTTAACAAATCAGGGGGTGTGTGGTTGAGTGGGTGTGGTTAAGTGGGTGTGATTATAAAGGCTGCATTAATTCTATTGTTGTCTTCCTCCTTCATTTGAACAAAGTCACAGTGGATTTAATATGTTCACATTTTTTTGATAAACTAATACTTCATACTATAGTAATGCAAGTGTAGATTCCATTCCATCATAATTATGATGCAATAATGGTTTGTCCTTGGCTCACAGCCTGAGGTACTTGAGTTCAAGTCCCACTTAGGCAATTTTCCATATGATTTTCCATCCATCCTGCCAGCCCCACCAGTCTACCCTGCTGTGATAGGGCACCTGGCATATGCTGGGATGTAAATTCAAGGCCTTTCCTCATGAAAAGCAATGGTCCAGGTGGGACTTCAGGTGCCCACACCACTTGCTGTGAGGAAAAGCCTATTCCTAGCCCAGCTCACTGTGCCTCCTTAGTGCACAGGCATCCTGGCTAGCAGTTGCAAGAGAACTTGCATATGTACAGTATAACTTTTCTTCATCATTATAACAATCAAATACACACACAATCCTAAAAGGAAATTCTTAAGTATGAAGCTTTTCTTATCTGAATTGGTTCAATCCAATGATCTACTGTTTTTTTAATAGTAAAGAAGTTTTCTTATATCATTATACCACCTTGTAACAATACTATTGCATTAAAAAGACTTAGCTAAGGTAAATCACATTAGTTGACGAATATAAATATTTTGTTACACATATAAATGGCAAATATTGATTTAGTACTGCTTCCAAATGTTTGATTACAGGAGATTGTATTACAGCTCTGAATGGCTCCTGCCATTATTCTACCTATGCTACATCATGTGACAGAGACACTAACTCAGCCACTGAGTGTGCATGTTTGGTAGGATTCACTAACCTCACTGAAAACAAGTGTTCTAGTAAGATGTACCATAGACTATATTACTACTAGACTTGCATTTTCTGCCACTATTTATGGTGCCATATAATCCTATTTACTACAAATTATTACTCAATTTGTAAAAAATATATTAAACCTATATTGACTTTTGTTGAATTTCATATAATTCCTTAATACTGAAGAAGACTGCAGAGTTGAATTGTGTGAGAGTTGTGGTACTAATTTAAAATAAAAAATTTACTTTGGTTAAAGTTATTACTCTTTTCTGTTTATCTTTTTGAATTTAAATTAATTAATTTAAATGAAACTAACATATTATGTAAATACATAAAATAGCTTCATGAAATTTTACCAACAGATTTAATTTCAATAAATATAATATTAGTTTAAAATTCACAAATAATTTTAAAATATTAAAAGCCTGCTACCTAACTATTAATCCAGACAATGAAAACATTGCATTTTGCACACGATCACTTATGGAAATATAATTGTTCTAGATGAAAATGAATGCCTTGACAATCCATGTGACCATGACTGTATTGGTACACAAGGATCTTTCAGATGCCACTGACGTACTGGATGGAGACTTCAGGAAGATGGACGGACTTGTAAAGGTATGTTTATAGGATATGATAGTAATGTTATTAAGTAATAGATGATATGCAATATATACCAGATCTTGAGAATGCAGTATTATTGCTATAATATCTACAATATTATTATATATGAAAAAGAAATTAGCTATGGACATATAATACCACCTTATATATTATGCAACTAATGATGGTTATCCACTGGTAAATGAAAAAAAATGCTTGTGGAGGTTGTCTTTTTACAATAATAATGACTGTAATATGAAAAGTTGCTACATCAGCACTATAAAAAAGTATTTAGGTTGAAAATTAGCAGTATTTTTCTATGATTTGTATATCACTAAATATTTAGAGATAGCTACTTTTTCTTACATTGTATTCAGCTGAATCCTACAAAAAACTAATAAAAAAACAACAACAACAGACAAACAGATAACCCAGTCTGTGGCAGTGAAACATCTAATTTTGGTTATTTAATGTGAAGTTTGCATAATTTTGATGCCAATTAATAACAATGTATTCTAAACTCAAAATAGAGGCTCTATATTGCTTTAAATTGCATTAAGCTACTCCTCAAATGACCCCATTTACAATATTGACAAATCTATTATAATTGAACAATTATTTGCGATGTTGTGTACTAGATATTGACGAGTGTATGAAAACCGTCCACCACTGCCACCACAACTGTAGTAACACCAATGGATCATTTGAATGTATCTGTAACCAAGGTTACCACTCAATCAACAATGAAATTAGTTGAGGAGGTGTGACATGGCTTATAATATGTGTGTTTGATACATAGGAAAGGCAGTTTATATGGTTTATGTATTTATTTGTTCATTTAAGGATATTAGCCAAGTGTGGAAAATATTGAAGCTGTAGTATTTTTTCCCTCCATAATTGATTCATTTTCATGTCTTTCTCAAGCAATAAATTCCATGTATTTAATGTGATAGTTATAGAGAGTTTGTCTAGATTAGATATAAGGATATGGTATTGGATCTATAAAGTTAGTTGATTTGATCAAAATCTCAAGACTTTCATTGTATATATAGTGATCAATCCTGTTGCAGTGGACTTGAGTAGCGAGATCCTTTACCGAACCATTATACTGGAAAATTGGTAAAGGGTTAATCTATGCAAAGCTACTGTAGTTAAAAAAATATTATCCTTTCTTATATTGAATGTTTGGTGTAGATATTAATGAATGTGAGGAAGTAATGAATTTATGTGAAGAAGGTGAAATGTGTATTAATAATGATGGATCTTTCCAGTGCGAGCCTGGATGCGGATCTCTGCAAACATGGAATAATTATACTTGTGTTTGTAAAGAAGACAAAATAGTAGAGTGACTGTTATAAAAATACTATATGTAAATGAGGAGTGAATTCATAGGGTGTATTCTCTCTTTTTTAAGACCTTTTTGAAATTGACTATGTTATAATATGCATTATGTATAAATATACAATGAATTCACCTTTTTATTGGAGATGTTTTTTAAGAATTGAGTGTCATTAAAATGTAACCCATAACTCCTTTAGTAAGATGGAGCAATGACAATCAACGGGAGATTAACTATTGTAATTTTGTATTTTTATTATAGAAGTATAAATGCTCTATAGTCTTGCTCCCAACAAATTAGTAGAAAATCCTTCCTAAATATCATTAATTTTGACCATGGAATTTTCTTCCCATTTTTCATCACAACTTTAGCTTTCTAAAGTTGGAACACTTGTGTGTGAATCATGTAGTCCTGTAAGTAGTGTAAATCCTGGTGATAATCAATTCTATTCATTGAATTAAAAACAGAGTATTGCCTGTGTGTGAAAAAGAAAAAAAGCATTTAAAACACTGTGAAATAAATAACTTCTATTGTGTATTTAGTTTCAGAGAATGCAATAATTGGCTTCACAACTGGTTCTTCGTTATTCATTACACTTGGAGCGCTGGTATTCCTTACTGTGATAATTTGCAGACTTGTCAGACGCATGAACGAGAGAAAGAGATTAATATATGACATAGATTCTCCTCGAACACAAGTTTGTAAGTTTAACTAAGGTGAAATTTCCTGCACGACACTATGAAATGTACCTAGCCTACTTTTATCCTAAATGGGAAAGAAGTATATTTCATACCTGTATGAGATTCATATACAAACCACATGTACTACTTTCTATTTTTTACTCATGTTTTACCACTGGTGTAATTTTTGTTCCAGAAAAGTTTACTATATATTTCCTCTCAAGCACACTATAGATTTTACAGCAGTACACTTCAGTAAATCATATGCCTGCAAGCAGTGAAAATATCTTATTATACCATTTGGACTTGTATTCTTTAGATTTAGGTAATCCATTTTGGCATCATCACAACAGACATCACAATGATTCCTTGATCCAACTAGTCAAAGTTCCTCGTGAACTTTAAATACGATTTGAAGATTTGGAGTGTGATGCAAAAATGATTGGTGAAGGTAAATTATAACTGATAAATATTTACTTCTGTTTGTTATTCAATTCTTGCTATTTCTGAAGTGTCCACATTTTATCACTGAAAATTCTTCCAAAAGCGATCGGTCCACATACTTTCTCACATTAGGAGTGTATATTAGGGAAAAATCCAGGCGGGAGGGTGCCAAGGGTGGCCAAGGTCTCCCTCTAAACCAAGTTATTGAAAAAATATAATGTGAAAATGTACCAATACAAGCAATTAAGTTCATGAACAACTGCATGCTAACTTATCCTCTACATTAAAAAATTAACATCCAATTTTTTCATAATCAATCAGTAATATTTTATATATTTTGTAAAGTTTGACGTAAATGTATTTGGGTGCTTCCTTGTCATTTAAGCAGGATTTGCCCCTGTATATGACATTTGAACTATCATGCTATAGTTTATTGTGAACTAAAACACAATCTTGTTTATTTTGTCTAATGTACCATATTTGTAGGAGAATTCGGTAGTGTGTACAAGGCTAAACTCAGAAGTGAAGTTGTCGCAGTAAAGATTCTGAAAGGTATTGAAAAAGTATCAATAAAATGATTAGGTATTTGGGGCAAAATTTTTAATAATTATTTACCTGTATGTTTAATTCTCACAAAATACAACAAAAACGGAAACATCAAGCAAAGCATAAATTATTTACATTAATCAATTCAAAAAGTAGCCGCTAGTATTCGTACAAATTTTAGTTTAACTTTTGTGTAGAGTTTCAGCCTATATACATAGTCTATATGAAATTATTTTGAGTTTTACATTCTAATATTATACAGGATTTTTTGGGACTTCTGAGATTCAAGGAGTCATTGATGAAGTTTTAAAAATGAAAGATTTCTCTCATCCTAATATTTTGAGGTTGAAGGCAGTAGCAATAGACCGGAACCAGTCTCCATGCATTGTAATGCCCTTCATGTGGAATGGAAGTTTGGATGTCTACTTGAGGAAAGAAGAAAACAGACATAACATTTTACTGTCGACTGATGAAAAACCAGATAATCACTTTGCTGTGAGTTTTAAAGAGCATAAAACTTGGTTACATGTGAGTTGTTTATTTTTAACAATGCTAAGTTAGACGTATCCTATCAATTTCATGTGATTTGGAAATAACAACACAGAAAAGAGTAGTGGTTAGGATTAATAGCCACAGTTGTGCATGACAATTTTCATTAGCCACAGAGTATGAGTGCTAATAATTCGAATACCTCAATTTTTCTTTGCTATCATGTATTAATTAATGTTATAGCCAATAATAATAAATAATAATTTTATGCAGTTACGAAATCATAATCTTGTTTAACGTAATCATCCTACTCAGATTCCGCCATTGTTCATACTATTTTATTCATTACTCAAGAATTTTTGCTGCAATTGCATAACTTAGAGGTGCAGCGAGATGACAAACACATAGCCGTGACCAACAGAGTCATTATTTCATTTTCCCACTGCTGTGGTATTAAAAAAAAAATTACATTTTTTTGTGTTGAAAAATGACTTGACTTTAGTTGGTCCAGCCCCACAAGCAGGTCTGGACACGGAATAGTACTGGTTCGTTCATCAAACATTATTCATATCGAACATTATCATATCGAACATTGTTTTAGTTATGCGCATGTCAAGTCTTCCGTTTTTTGTTCATGCGTGTGCGTTATTGTAGTTACCCGTTGTTGTTACCGTTACCTTTTAGTTGTTTTACTGTCGTTCATTCTAAATAACTATCTTTCACAACTCTATTATTATATCATCATTTGATCGTTTATCAGGGATAATTAGCTATTCCCGTCGTTATCACCTCAATCGGATAGTTTAGGTAGTTCCAATTATCCCCAGCGCAGTTGGCTCTACCATACTCCCGATTAGATTTTTGGTCCTTCGAGCCGGATAGACAATCAACATCACCTCACTATCCTTGTTCCGTCTGTCCAATCTAACTACCTACCAATACCATGTCTACAGTTGTTGACTTTCGTCGCAAAATCAGCACTGCTAAAGGAAATGTGACTAGAGCCGCAAATTCCATAGCCAACCTCAAAGATTTACCGCCTTCAAGCTTGGATTCGAATCAAATCAAACGAATACGTGAAAACCTCAACCGAGCCGAAGAGTTATTTTCATCTAATCATCAAGCTATATTGGAAACCATATCCGACAGTGACACGAGCTTACTTCAAGCTGAAGAAGTTCTAGCGGAAGAATTCGATCGTACCCTTATGAAACAATTTGGCTTCCTTCAAATTCTTCAAGACCAGAACAATTCCTTTCATCTTCTTCAACGTGTCGAAACACAGCTAGAGGGATACGAAGACCTGGAATTCGAAGACATCGAATCCATTTTGCCTCGGGACTTGCCTAAGTTAGAACTGCTGTTTGAAGAATTTGTGGATTCCATGTCAACGCCCGGTGCTCGAGAATGTTCCGAATTAAAGCATCATTCAAAGGACTTAAGGCGACGTATCGCACACCTTCAAAGATCGCTACCGGTACCATCAACAGACCTACGATCTTCTGCGTCAACGACCTTAACAACAGCTTCGTCTGCTTCTAAAGTCAAACTTCCCGCCGTATCTCTGCCAACTTTTAACGGAGATTTTAACGAGTGGCCGTCATTTATACGGAGATTTGAAGACATGCTAGCTAAGTACCCAGAGTTAACCGAATCCGATAGGGTGAACTACCTTCATTCCTCGTTGAAGTCTAAGGAAGCAGCGGAACTCGTAGTAGATGAAGTTCGAAACTTCAACTATTCATCCATGCTTGAGAAACTAAGTCGACAATATCATCGTCCAAGGAAGGTTTTCCGTCATTTAGTGCAACGAATTACAGACTTCAAATTTTCTGCAGACACTAACAAAGTATTCCTTAATGCTCACACGAAACTGTTCGGCGACATCGATGCCTTAAAACGGAGTGTTTACTGTGAGTGGGGTAGGATATTAGTTGCACATATAGAAAACCAAATGTCTCGAGAAGTGTTTATGGAATGGTCGAAGTATACTGCTGATGAAGAAGATGTTCCCAGCCTCGACATACTTCGAGAATTTACTACTAAGAGATGCCTTCTTCTTGAAAACTCTAAATTTATCTCAGAGAGTAACAACAGCAAGCCAGCACAATATAACAATTCTTCATTCAGTGCCAAAAAGCCTAAACCAGTGATAGTGGCTACCAAAGCCAGTAGTTGTATTATTTGTCAGAAGGGAGATCACTCAGTAGCCCAGTGTGAAACTTTCAAAAGATTTAGTCTGGATGAGAAGAAACGAAAGGTTAAGCAATATAAACTTTGTTTTAATTGTTTGTCTCTTTACCATCGTGTAGATGCCTGCACTAGCAAATATTCTTGTCGAAACTGTGGACACAAACATCATACTTTGCTTCATGAGACTACATCTACAACAAACCAACCTGCCTCTCAACCAACTTCTTCAACTAATCAAACTACTTCTACATCAAACCAACCAGCTTCTCAACCAACTTCTTCAACTAACCAAACTACTTCTTTAACTAGCCAACCAGCTTCTACAACAATACAACTATCTGCTCTTGCAGCCCCAGATAATTCCTTGTCTGATTCTCAGGCACTTTTACAAACCTGTCAAGTTCTCGTCAAAGGACCTGGTGGTACCATAAGAGCTAGAGCACTTATTGATAGTGGTGCTTCTCTATCATTAGTGACCAATAGACTGGTTCAACAAGTGAAAGCTCGCAAGCATCGCCGAGTTACATCACTATCTGGGATACAAGGAGTTTCAGTGCCGGACAGCCAATTTGTTGCTGATATTGAACTAGCATCAACTGAGGGTGATCAGAAAGTTTATGTCAAGCCAGCAATATTGGATAAGATTGTATCTCATTTACCAACAACTGAAGTTAACATTGCAGATTTACCTAATTTTGCTAACTTATCGCTTGCAGACCCTAAATTCGGCAAAGCAGGACGAATTGACTTGCTACTCGGTATGGATGTGATTGCGACGATACAGCTCGATGAAGTCAAGCGGTGTCCAGGAACTAATCTGATCGCCTACCAGACTATTTTTGGTTGGACCATTGGTGGAACTATGTTTTCAGAATCTAACAATGAACTTACTCGAGGAGTATATACATTGCAAGCAAGTCAACCAGACCCTGGAATAGACCTTAATCGTTTCTGGGAGTTGGAAGAACCACCTAAAGCAAGCAACCTGTCACCAGAAGAACAATTTGCGGTGGATCATTTTCGAAATAACCATCAAAGGAACTCCGACGGTAGATATGTTGTGTCATTACCTAAAAAGCAACCCACACCTAACCTAGGATGTTCTCGTGAACAAGCAACCAGACGGTTCATCATCAACGAACGTTCCTTACAAAGACGGGGAACGTGGGATGAGTTTCAAGCAGTGGTTCAGGAGTACTTCACCCTTGGACACGCTGAGAAAGTCCCAGACAACAGGCTAACTGTACCTGAAAGTCAAACTTTCTACCTCCCTATGCATGGGGTGGTAAAGTCTAGTAGTACAACAACCAAGTTGAGAGTTGTATTTGATGCCTCAGCTAAAACAACAACTGGATGGTCACTGAATGATATCCTGTTACCTGGACCTTGCCTATATCCAAAAATTACCGATATACTCATCAAGTTTCGTCTTCATCGTGTGGCAGTATCCGCGGACATTTCAAAAATGTTTCGCGAGGTGGAACTCAGTGAACTGGACAGAGACTTGCACAGATTTTTATGGCGACCTGAATCTGGCAAGCCCCTGCAAGAAGCTAGAATGACAAGATTGACTTTTGGTGTAACTTCATCACCGTTTCTTGCAACCCAAGTTTTAAGACAAGTAGCCACTGATCACCAGTCCGAATACCCGGCAGCCTCAACCGTCGTTCTAGAAGATTTCTACGTAGATGACTGCTTAACCGGAGCCGAATCCGAGGATGAAGCTATTCAGCTCCGTGCAGAACTGAACACTTTGCTGAACTGTGCTGGAATGATACTTCGCAAGTGGAGATCCAGTTCAGAGCGAGTCCTCAATTCTATTCCAGAAATTCTACGAGAAAAGGAATCAACTCAACCGCTACCGTTACCTCAAGGCTTCCAGAAAACGTTGGGAATTCACTGGAACACTCGTGAGGACACTTTCTATGTAGCCATACCTACAGTTAATAATGTTAATGTATCTTCAACCACCAAGAGAAGTATTGCATCTCAAGCAGCACAAGTTTTTGATTTGTTAGGTTTTCATTCACCGTCTGTTCTGTTCGTAAAAATCTTATTGCAGAAACTCTGGCAGCTTAAGCTTGGCTGGGATGACCCTGTTCCTGAGACAATCCTTTGTGACTGGCAGAGATGGAGGGATGACCTTCATTTACTTTCAGCATACCCTATCAGTCGTTGTTATCTTCAAGCTGGAAAGTCAGTTCTTCAGTTGGAACTACATGGATTCAGTGATGCATCAGAAGCAGCATATGGAGCAGTAGTGTATCTCAGGGTTTTATATCATGACTCAACTGTGTCAACTTCACTGATCATGGCGAAGTCCAAAGTTTCACCCCTCAAGCATGTTACCATACCTAAACTAGAACTTTGTGGTGCATTACTGTTGTCTAAACTCTTATCCTATGTCTGTCATGTGCTTCATATTTCTACAGGAAGTGTCTATGCCTGGACAGACTCTTCTATTGTTCTTCATTGGCTCCAAACACCTACTCACCTGTTGAAGACATTTGTGGCAAATCGAGTTGGGGAAATACTCAGTAATATTTCACAGGACCGATGGAGACATGTACCTACCAAATCCAACCCTGCTGACATAGCCTCCAGAGGATGTTTACCATCACAACTAGTCACATCTGAGTTATGGTGGATGGGACCACCATGGCTGTCACAGTCACCTATATTTTGGCCTGAGAACCCTCTTACCACTCAGACAAACTTACCTGAACTTAAGAAGCCACGACTAACTATGACAACTACAGTGAGAATGGACTTTTCTGACAGATTTTCATCCTACAATCACCTTCTCCGAATAACTGCTTGGATTCGTCGTTTTATACGCAATTCTCGCAAAAGTAAGAATTTGAGGAATACCTGTTCACACCTTACTTCTGAGGAAATCAACAGAGCAGAAATTCATGTTCTCCAAATTCATCAACAAAGAGAATTCAGTGAAGATATCAAAGCAATCCAAAAGGGCAGACAAGTTTCAAACCATAGCTCTCTTCGATACTTAAATCCTATCATGGGAAGTGAGGGATTGCTGCGTGTTGGAGGAAGACTGAGAAACTCGCAGTTGACTTCATCTCAAAAACACCCTATTATTCTCAATGGTAAAACTCATCTTACCCACATTCTAATAGACTACCACCACCATCTGCATCATCATGCTGGTCCGAGTTTACTTATTGGTAGTCTCTCTCCAATCTATTACATCACAGGAGCTAGAAAGGCTATCAGAGATGTTACCAGAGCTTGCATCACATGCAAATATTACCATACAAAAGCTTTACACCAACAAATGGGACAACTTCCAGAAGCTAGGGTAACACTTTCATCTCCCTTTACTGTAACTGGTGTGGATTTTGCTGGCCCATTCTCTATTAAACTTGGCCGTATAAGAAAGCCAGTAGTTGTTAAAGGTTACATATCTCTCTTCGTTTGTTTTGCTACGAAAGCTATCCATATTGAAATCGTTACCGATCTTTCAACTGAGTCATTCATAGCAGCTCTACGTCGATTTATTGCCATCAGAAGTGCTCCTTCTGAAATTGTTTCGGACAACGAAACAAATTTTGTCGGTGCAAGACATCAGCTTAAAGAGATCTATGATTTTTTGAACAGCAAAAGAACTACCGAGTCAGTAGCCAAATACTTCGCTGATCGACGTATTAAGTGGACGCATATACCTAGTCGCAGTCCAAACTTCGGTGGTCTTTGGGAAACAGCAGTAAAATCAGTCAAAGTATTGCTTCGCAAAGTTATAGGCTCAAATGTATTATCTTACGAGGAGTTAGATACTCTCACCAAAGAGATATCAGCCGATCTAAATTCGAGACCACTTGTTCAAATGGACTCTGCTCCTGAAGATGGAATTGAACCGTTAACACCAGGACACTTCATCACTTTCAAACCACTAGTTTCCCTTCCAGAAAACATACCAGTTAAGAACATAGCTTGCAACAAGAGATGGAGTTTAGTTCAAAGACTCTCCAAAGATTTCTGGAACCGATGGTCCTCTGAGTACATACAGACTCTCAACCGCTACACCAAGTGGAATAGACTTACAAAGAACTACAAAGTTGGAGATGTAGTTTTCTGTAAAGACCTCCCAGAGACACCTCGCAGAACTTGGCCTCTTGCAAGAGTAGTAGCCCTTCATCCAGGAAGAGATGGATTAGTCAGAGTGGTTACTCTATTAGCTGGAGGAATGGAGTATAAAAGACCAACCAACAAATTGATTCTTTTAGTTGAAGAGCTACCACATTCAGCATCTGTCCCGCCCCAGGATGGTCCAACCCCACAAGCAGGTCTGGACACGGAATAGTACTGGTTCGTTCATCAAACATTATTCATATCGAACATTATCATATCGAACATTGTTTTAGTTATGCGCATGTCAAGTCTTCCGTTTTTTGTTCATGCGTGTGCGTTATTGTAGTTACCCGTTGTTGTTACCGTTACCTTTTAGTTGTTTTACTGTCGTTCATTCTAAATAACTATCTTTCACAACTCTATTATTATATCATCATTTGATCGTTTATCAGGGATAATTAGCTATTCCCGTCGTTATCACCTCAATCGGATAGTTTAGGTAGTTCCAATTATCCCCAGCGCAGTTGGCTCTACCATTAGTATTACTATATTATTAGCTATCCAAAATTGAAAAAAAATAATGAGAATGAAATTTTATCTATTAAAGTCTGCACGAATACTTCAAGTCTAATTATACTCATGACAGTATTCTTTAGCACATTATTGCGAAAGTGTGAAAGGCAGAACAGTTTGTGTAGACATACACTTGCTCTATAATAATTAATCAGATTAACATTTTGTCATTACATATTTTTAATCATTATCATTAATCTACTGTAATGCCTCTATAGGACACTGCAGCTGTGAAGCTATTGGGCATGTGCCTCCAAATTGCTAAAGGCATGGATTACTTGAGCAGCAAGAAAATCATTCACAGAGACCTGGCAGCCAGAAATTGCATGTGAGTAAATATCTATACTATTTTATTTTTTATTGAACCCATAATGAGTATGATAAGGCATTCATTCTATTGATATCTCTAGAATTAAAAAAAAAAAAATTATACTACACTTCTTATTAACACATTTGAAAATACTTCAGACACTTATTTGTTTCTCAATCACAGTAGGAAGACGCAATTCTATATTATAGTTCTGAGTTATGCTCAAGCTTATAATCATGTATTTATTGCTTCAAATTTTTAACTGTACTGCTGCTACAGGATGGATATGAAATATGTGATCAAAGTAGCTGACTTTGGATTAGCTGTAAAGGCATCAGAAGACAAGAATTATTTCAAGCCTGGAGAAGATATGAGAGAAAAACTTCCAGTTAAATGGCTAGCTATTGAGAGCCTGCTTGATCACAAGTTTTCTGAAGCCTCTGATGTGGTTAGTATTAAACAAGCATTTGCATAAATCACTGATGCTTTGTGTTGTCCTATTTCACAACATTGGTATTAATATTTTGTTATGTGACAATTACTCGGGGAATATAGTGTTTCCCGCAGCAATCAGGGTGAGGATAGGCCGACACTTTTGTATTTTGTAGAAAATATCGCTCCATTATCTACAGAAGTACTAAGAGAAGTTGTAATATCTGCATGCAGCATAGATATGAATATTTATTTAAATTTGTTTTTATAAAACTAATTTGCCAAAGTTTTATGCCAGTCCAAAACATATTGTGTAAATAATTAATATACATAGGAAAAAACTCATAAAAAATGAATCGAACATCTTAAGAAAAAAAGAAGCTAATTGCATAAAGATTTTAGTGAGAAGAGATAACTAATGCAGGGAACTTAGCATCACAGTTATGTCAAATTGGAAGAATTTACCATTAAAACCTCAATTGTGACTCTAGCTTGCTATTGCTTTTTTAAATTTTGTTCAGGGGATGTTATCACTTCATATAGTATAATGTATTCGACAGTTTAATTAGTAATAATCATGTTTAAAAACTTAACTAGGTTTAAAAATGTATTTAGTATAGATTACCAATTGTGATATATTTGCACTTAATTTTATATATAGCTATTCATTTTCAAGCTAACTATTTATATAAAAATTTGCTCAATAGTTTGCAGTTATGCTATAATAAGTATTTTTTATTATCAGTGGTCATTTGGAGTCACATGCTGGGAAATATTCAATGGTGGAAGAAAGCCTTACCCTGGCATTAAAACTAAAGAACTCCTCCAACAGCTTCTTGGAGATTATCGTATGCAGAAACCTCCTAATCAAGCTTGCACTGATGCTATGTGAGTTGCTCTACAATACAATGACGTTCAAATTAACATCAATGATTATGTAGATACAATATTATGGCATCTTGCTGGAAAAGGGACCCTTTAGAAAGGCCTTCATTTTCTGACTTGGTGGTGACAACCTCAGTGCTCCTACAAGACATGAAGGATTATTTACCATTACTCACCCTACAGCAGCAGGACAGTTTGATGGCAATGTGCCAGGAACAAGCTTGTGAGCTTTACCGAACTTCTGTGTCAGAGGAAAAGGAAACAGTTTTTTGTGAGAAGAATTAATGACAAACAAGTGCACATAATAACAGTTTGGATTACTTTACATTCAAATCCAAGTCAATTTTCAAGACAGATATTTTAATTATCATGCTGAATTAATTATCATAGCTGCATTCTCAAATAACTATAATTGTAGTGTATTAATAATTTGTCTGAAATTGTTTTTATCTGTTTTTGGATATTTTCTTTTGTTTTAATTTTAATAGTAGTACAGCGTGTAAGTTGCCCGTTCATAACTGTATGGGAAAAATCGCTGTTCAATTGAAGTCTCAGGGGAAAGTGAAATAGAGTGTAACTAATTGCAATACCATAGTGAGTCATTTTTCAATACAAAAAAGTGTGGTATTATTTTGAAATACCACAGCAGTGGATAACTGAAATATTGATCTGATTGGGCACAGCGATCTCTTCGTGACCTTGCCGCACTTATACCCGCTAGGTAATGTCGCGACAAAATTCCTGGGAAACGCTATTTAGCAACGGTAAGAAAAGTATGAATAATAGAACCGAGATGAAAAAATTTCTTTGTCAGAAATATAATACATGATTATAGTTTTCTTAGCTGCAGAAATGAACTGTTATCTTTAGCTATTATGATAGCATGAAAAACTGTGGTATTCGGATGAATAGCACTCGTGCAGCGAGAAATTTCACTCGGCTTCGCCTCATGGTAATTTTCTCGCTCCACTCGTGCTATTAATCCCTAATACCTCACTTTTGCGCACTATTATATCTCCAAATACCTCGGTATCTAAGTGGAAACTAAGTGAAATACCATTGTAGCTAAGTGAAACGTTAACCTTGGAAACTTATAGTTCGAGTAGTTTCATGTTAAAGACAATGTCATTCTTTACCACAGAAGCTCTACCCGTATTAAATGGAATGTTTTACAACAGATTAGGAGGAGTCGTATGTTGAAAACAAAGTTCCAGCGGAAGCTAATCCTGAAATAAGGAGATAATGAGTGAAGGATACAGTGTAGCTACAATTGCAAAAGACTTAAAAAAAAACTGGCCTACTATTAGCGAGTGATAGCACCGGTAACCTGTGCTATTAGGGATCAATAACACTCGTAAAGCAATTGAAATAGCACTTGGCTTCCCTCTGCTATTTCAATCACGTTATTATTTCAATCACGTTACTCATCACTGTTAATCCCTAATAGTAGGGATACCCGTGCTATTACACATACAAATGACTATTAAAGTCCACAATAATTTCATTTTTGTTAATTAAGAAATGAAAATATTTTGAAATTAGCCAGCCTTATTGCATCCTTAGACATTTCAAACTAATAGCTATATAACAATTACAATTAAGAATGCCACAGACTCTGTGATTTTCTCCATCATATGATGCTATTTGGTATTCTTTCAGTCTTTGCAATATTCTTAGATTGAAATAGCTACACAAACAAATTGTTATTTTTCATAAAATGATAAAATCAATTAAAAAACAATTGCAAAATGGCTGATGTGGAGAAGGTGAGAAATTACTTAATCCTTAATGCTTACAGAGCAGGGGAGTAGGATGCCAAATTGGATTGGTGCAGCCATAGCCATACCCACCAAACCACACCCACTTAACCACATTCACTTAACCACACCCACTTAACCACACCCGCTTATTCATTTTAAGTGACCTGTAAAAAATACAATATTTTTGAGTTTATTGTCAATCAAATGAACCAATAATTTTTAGTCTGTGCTCTGAGTGTGTTGGAGTTTAGAATTAGACACTCCTATTAACTATAGTGTAGTATGGGAATACATTAGTCTGACCTTGTAAGGCCGGGCCATGTAGTAGCTAACTTTTTCTGCATTCCTATACCACACGTTGTGCATTCCATTATTGCCCACTGCACACTCCATAGTAACCACTTCGGGCATTCACCTAATGCGTTATTCCATTAGATTATTATGTGAGGGTTGTACAGTCTGTTCTTGTCTAGGTTTCAGCCATTCTAAACGTTTTAGTCGGAGCAGATTATGCAACGCAGGATGGCGTGGTGCACTGTTTCAACCTTTGGGCCAACTGCTGTGCGTTTTTGGGAACAATTAGCTAAGTATCCACCGCAGGCTGGCTTTCAACAACGGATGTCCGATGACAATATTATATTTAATGCGGTCGCGTTGAGAGTTCCTCGGTAGAACTTCCAAAATGGCGGTATTGTCGTTTCTTCTTTTTGCTTCGTGCGTTCTTTTTCCTGGTTGGAACCATAAAGATCAAGGTAAGATTAATGAATAATTCTATGTCAGCGAACAATCTGAGGGAGTATGCAACGACTTTGTTGTTTTTTCTTCCTTTTTTAAAAGTCTATTTGATGGTACTCACTCGTAATATTTAGTCTTTCCTAATTAAAATATAAGCATTCAGATGATTGCAAACCTTTGATACAATTTGCTATTTCTAACAATGGTTATTATCACAGATTGGTTTGTCTTCCAACAAGCATGTTTTTGTTTACTGATAGAACTCATAACTGTTACATAATGTTTGCAGCAAATTTAGAATCTTACTGCCAAATTGAAAATAATTCTCTAATAATCTGGCTCTTGCCTATGGGCATTATGACTAAATATGGGGTTGAATTTGGCCTCAGGCCCATAGCTGGGAACCTTAAAGGAAAGTATTTTAATTGAAGTAAGGAATCTGTAAAACGTGTTAAATTGTGAATCATATAAAGCTTTTACCATGTGTATTCAATATTCAACCTTATATAATAATTATAAATATTTTTAAAGGGTTCTTGCTAGTGGAGTCCATTAGGATGCAGTCATCTTTGTTTTAGCTGAATTTCCACCTGAGCAAATATTGTTTACAAAACTCACAATAAGCTTTTCATTCAGAAATTGGACACTAAAAAGTTATATTCAAATATTTCCTAATATATAGTTATCTTTTGACCTGTGGATCTTACCTCTGTCACAACCCTACCCCACTTATTTCTATCAGGAGAACCAATGTTCCAAAAATGCCTATGTCAGCACTATCCTGTAAGGTATCTGAGAGATGGTTCTAGAAATAGCGGTCATCAAGTCACCTGAATTGACTGATGACTTGTATGGCTCCTGCCTTCCTGCCAGTTCAGTTAGTTTTTTTTTCTGTTGACTAATATTGACTGCTATTCAGTTGTTAATGTCTAATCTATATATTTTCTTGGATTAAATTTAATTAAGCTTAATTTATCTAATGAAGCACCTAGGAGTGGAATACATTACTGAGTGATCATCTGAACTATCACATGGTCTTGATCTTACTGACACCAGTACCTATTCTCATTAACCATCAGTCATGGACCCCAGCCATTGAAGCCCTGTTAGTAACATGTGAAAGCTGGGATATCCTATATTATTAAACAAATTGTGACTCACTAGGAAACTGGCAATGTTTATATGACTTTACTAGGTGAACCATGTAGCACTTTGAATATTTGATGCATAATAACTATCTGTTTAGTCATTACCGTCTTACTACTAGCTGAAAGACATGAAATATGTAAAAGGATATTTAATTAAAGCCTGCAGAAAACTCGTCATGGAGTTAATTATTATAATTATACACAAGATTGAAAAACAAAAATCAAAGACAAAATTTGAAAAATCTTAGTCGTCACTGGGGAATAAAACCCAGGACAACTGGCTTTAGCCACCAGTTTTTATGAATGGTCAGAACTTGATAATTGTCATATACACACACATTATAATATTATTATTATTATCATTATTATTATTATTATTATTATTATTATTATTATTATTATTATTATTATTGTTATTATTATTATTATCATCACCATTATGTATTACTATAGATATAATCTGTCATTTGTCATTTCTAGTTAGTGGAACCAAACAATCTTTTTTTTTTTTGAATGCTAATTTCAAAATAGTAGAATAATAATTCTTCCTACTTTTTACATCACTTCCTCACTACTATCATAGTATTATAAGCCAAAGTTTAAAAGTAATGTCTGCTATTCATTGGAATTGATGACCTTCTCCAAATATATTCAGGGAGCTGTTGATCTTGTTACTACACTTAATCACCCGTGGCAATGTTCAATATTCGTCGTGGTTCATGACTCATGAATTAATTGTGGGTAACTCCCCCTCTTCTAACTGAAAATTACTACTAAGTGATTCCTTATAGTAACAAATCTGGCATGAGTTCCGCAAACCTTGGCAAGGAAAACTTGATTCCTTTTGAACAAGGATTTGTCGCTATGATGTCAGCACTTTAATATGCACTTGAAAATTATTTGACATTTAGTTTTGACATGAACAAATTTAAACCATGTGTAATATCTAAACTTCACAATTAATATAACATTTGTCATGTATTTGCAGTAAATTGTGAAATAATTTGTTTCCAAGCAAACGATTCCTATCACAGCCGCGTAATAGAATTGGAGAAACCTATGATATTCTACAAACAAAGTTTCTCCAGCATTGACGTAAGTTATGTTTTATTAAGCTGTGCAATTGTGAATAAGTCAAACACTCACTTTCAGAAGTGTAAATGTAAGAGACAGAAGTCAGGTATAATTATATGCATAATATTATAATAAAGTAGCTAAAAGTATTGAATTTAAATATCTTTGACACTTAAGCTTTGTCATATACTGCTTATTCAGCATAATTTAATATTTTAACCTAATTCAGCAATACACAATGAATACAATAATTATTTAATATTTTTGGTAGATGCTCTTTAAAAGACAACTCTCACGCAAAAACTAATTTACAAAGACGATAATAGTGACTGTTATCATCATTTATATTTTTTTATTAATGGGCTGTGACATAAGTTATAAATTATAATGTGTTAAGCAAATATAAATTTATATGTAATAATATAAACAAATTAGATAGTGACAGTAATGATTATTTTTCATGAATATCTGAATATAGCTATTTCTATTGCTACAGTGTTGAAAGGTATCATACATATTACTTCATATTGATTGTATTACTTAGGTCAGTGCCAGAACATTCATAGCATTTGTTGGTCAAAGGACATTCAGTGGTGGATATGTATTGATTAAAAACCTTCCTTCTTTTCTTCGATCTCCATATAGCTATTTGAATCAGCCTCAAACTCCTTTTCTTACTGCAATTTTGGCTTGGGGGTCAAGCGGTGAAATATGCTATCAACAAAGCAAAAATTTATCTTTTATTGAGCATTATTTAGAACTGAATGAAGAAGTGAAGAAGGATATTGGATTTTATGAAACTGAATGGACTCTTTTGAATTTTTTCTGGAATAACATTACGGTTGGGGTCGCAGCTAATGATAATGAAATATTTAATGTAAGTTACAGCATTACATATAGGCATTTGAAATAATACTACATTGATAAAATTTTTACTGTTATAACTATATACATTTGTTTGTGGTTTTATAATAGTTTTACACACCTGCATGATATCTATACTTACATGTATGTAATCAAACCTAATAAAGCCACTGATCATAGCATGAATGAATAATGTGTATAGTAGAAAATATTACAGGTAAAAATTAAGTTCAATAGCAAAGCTCCTGAATGTGTTTTATTTTAAACCCAATTCAATTATTAGTCTCAATTAAAGGGGTATGGCATAGCTCATTTATTTAAAGGATTTTGCCACCACTATGACTAATCAGTCAATAGTACTTAAAATATCCACTCTACTAATCTCATAGGACTCTCAGGAATTTTTCGTCACTGTTGTACTAAGTGCATATTTCAAGTTTCACTTAAACAAGAAGACAGCCACAGCATTCCTGGCTAGTTTGGACTCAAATTTTTCGTAAAGAAGAATAGTATAAAGTTCACTGATGATACTCTATTTTTTAATTACTGTATATTCAGAGCAATTTGATCCCCTCATTATAAATGAACAGCTTTGAACTAATTCAGTGACAACTATAGTATATAAAAAACACTGTACACAAGGTCACAAACATTTTAGCAATTTAGAAAATTTAATACATTTTATGGACACATACTATGAGGAAACCAAAGAAAACTCAGTTTGTGGCACCGTTCATGGTGTCTGGTATGGCTAGGTAATTGACAATGTAAGCAGTATGATGCCACATCCTGTACTTATTAGTTTTGCTGGACCAGCATAATTTCCATTAACAAATTTTATTATAATTTAGGCAATTAGCATAGAAGTTTCAATACTTTATGATGGAGTGAGAACGTACTCTAAGTTTGCTTACAAGCATATACATCCAAGTGTGCCGTATGTCATTGGCTTTAATTCGGGAGGCAGCAATTCAAGAGTGACTAATAAACATTTGCAACTTGGCTATGTGCAACATGGAACACCTTCCATGGATTTACTGACCAACTTAACAACCATTTACAGAATTGACGGTAATGGATTCATATACTATTATATACATGTACATAAATGGTATGGGATACTGTTACAGGAGATTGTGTTACAGCTCTGAATGGTTCCTGTCATTGGTCTACTTATGTTACGTCCTGTGACAGAGACACCAGCTCAGCCACTGAGTGTGCCTGTTTAGAAGGATTCACTAACCTCACTGGCAATACTTGCTCTAGTAAGGAATCATGTTTAAAATAGTAATTGTAAGGAGGTAGTTTGTAAATGATCTCATAAGTTTGGCACATAATCCAGGTGTTAGACCTGTCTATTGTTAATAGCAGTATTAAGATCAGGTCCATAAATAATAAAAAAAAATACATTTACCAATGAAAAAGTTTTGTTTGCAACCTTCTCCATGAAGATGACAAAAATTGCATTAAAGTATAGCCTGACAGAATAATATTTTAAGATGAGAACCTGAGATAACAATAGTATTTGAGTTCCATATGTTTTCTTCCAAGAGAAGAGCAAACAAATACATAAATACATTCAATAGACATCATATAATGTAGCCATTGAACATTTTCTATTTTTATGATGGGAATTATAATTTTACTCCTAGATATTAATGAGTGCTTACAAGATCCCTGTGATCACTATTGTGTGGATTCACCAGGATCCTACAGCTGCCATTGCTATCCTGGATTGGAGTATCGAGAAGATAAGCAATATTGTAAAGGTAGATTTATGAATGTATCTTAAAAAATCCACTTTCTAATTTTTTTTCCATCAACATTATAGTGTAGTGGTTGAATATTGAATGCATTGCAGAAGTACCATATTGTTATTAAAAAAGTTTATTGGAAAAGAAAATTTCATTTTAAGTGAATTATAAAATGTATGTAGATAGCATACCTTAAGTATCTACCAATTTTCCTATTGCTTACTTAATCGTGATTACTTGAAGCTAGTGCATAGCTTTGTTCAAACTCTGTAGATTTTGATGAATGCACACAGTCAAAGAGTGCATGTAAAGAAGTTGAAGTCTGCATTAATACGGAGGGATTATTTTACTGCCAGTCTCGATGTGGATCGCTACAAACTTGGAGTAATCAAACTTGCATCAGTAAGGGAGTCATTGTAATTAAAAATCATTATTCTACCACTGTAAGGCATTAGAAAAGGTGGAAATAGCTTTATTTAATTAAGAAACAATTTATTAACCCATTCAATAGTTCAGGAATCGTAGGTCTTGTTAGCTTTTCTAACTCACCAATTTGTAATCAGCAGATAGTATAAAATTAAAATTTTAACCCACTGAATGTATAGTAAATGTAAATACATTTTGTCTATCCATCACACTCATATTTGGAGATTACTGACAATGATTTAGACATGACCTTACTTAGAATGAATTTATTGTTCTGCTTTTTTTTATTTCGAGCTGATTTTTGAGAAAATGTGAAGGTTTTAGCTAGCTTTAGTAGGTATTGCCCCTTATTGGGATGTATAATCTTGTGAGCAAATAACTTTATGCTACAAGTTTTAGTTTTGCTTTATGCTGAAGTTAGCCAAGTGCTAGACCGGTTAGTGTCTCAGCCTGTTTAGTTTCTTCTCTAATTAAGGTAGCATTTACATCTGCCATTTTCATTGCTTGAGCTATATTGATACCTGATTCTGATTACAATAGCCAATATACAATTCTTTTGGTCTGAAATGATTTTTAATAGCTATAGCAAGTGTATAGTAGTGAAGTAGAGACACACCTTTGGTGATTCATCATTACTGCACACATTTTCTTAAAAATACAGTTCTTGTTTAGCAATTTCCAATATTTTGGTAAAACTAGACCATAGAGCTAAATATTAAACTGCTTGTATATATAATTTTTAAATTCTGATGATTTATTATTCAGTCTCAGGAAAGGTTATCACTGGCTTTGCATGTGGCGTATCACTGTTTATCATTGTGGGAATATTGATACTCTCCATTGTGATACTTGCAAATGTGATTAACAACAGAAAGAGCAAAGAGAAGCAGTTGGCCTTTAATGACAAGATGCCAACATCTCCAGTCTGTAAGTTACAAACATAATCATTATAATTAATAGAGTTATACCCTGCCATATTGTGGTACTTGATGTGCATACTTGTAAATTTGGAAGTAGCATAAGTATTTTTATCCATTTTTATCCATTTTGTTATTAATTTCTCTCACTTCCTCTCTTTCTTCCTGAACCTCTTCTGCTTCGCTCATTCCTCCTTCTTCTTGAGTTATGGATTCCCTTCCTCCTGTTTATCTCTCTGTTTCTCAGTATCTGTCCTTTTAGTCATCTTCATTACCTTATTTGTCTTTTACTAAATATGAGCACAATTTACTCATTCAGTAAATGATTATAATTTACCAATCCCAGCTCAGCTCATGAATTATTCATGAATATACACACTGTTGGTTGGTTATCATTATTACTGACACACAAGCCTATTGTATATTATGAACCATATTAATTCAACTTTTTAATTATTATTATCAGTAGTAACAAAATAGTACAACAATCAAACTAATGCATTATTTGTTACTGTATTTATTTGCAGACATTAACAATCCATTAAGTCATCCTCATAGTTTACACCACAAAGACTCCTTGCTCAAGTTGATGAATGTACCTCGAGAGCTAAAAATACCATTTGAAGATTTAGAATACGATGCAAAAATGATTGGTGAAGGTAAGTGAACATGTGCTGATATTAAAACAAATCATACGTCTAAAATGTGTGTTTAATTAAATGAATTTCATAACAAAAATTAATTATTAATTAGTTGAAATATTTAAAAGTTATGACTAAGAGAAACACCATGATAGAATTTGTCTTAAAAGATATATGTATATACCATGAATGTCTACTCATTGTTAAGGGTGCTCAAACACTCTTTGAGCGGGAAACACCCGCCAAATAGGCCACGGTTGCTAGGGCCTGTTAAACTTACTTCTGCTTTTCCCCCGAATTATATTATTAATGCAGGCCAGCAAGCACTGCTAGGAGAAAGCACCTACCAAGAATGAAGACTGGAAGTCGATCGCATCTCAAGAAATACCCCGTCACCATTTTGGACTTCTTGGCAGTACTGCACGGCTACCCCAGTAGTTTAGAAGCTGATTTTTTGTGTATCATTTTCTTACCCGTGCGTGCATGCCATAACGTTGAGTTTTTTTTAAATTTTATTTTACTTTTCTGTTTACTCACCTTACCAGTGAACTATTGTCGATTATTTCCGTGAAATTCCGTAAATTAAAAATATCTCAACATTATAGGGTCGACCCCTAGTGGCCCTAAACCCTGGCAAAATTTGAACCATAGCAGTTCTTAATGATTCTCGTCTACTGCGGATTGGCATTCGGCCCCAATGTTTAGGTTACTAGTCTCGGTTAAGCGCCCTTTTATTTTTAATCAAGACCTGTATTCATACCGTCTGTAGTTAAGCCTGAAATATTTATTATATTTTATATATTGATATTATTATCAGTAGTAACAAAATAGTACAACAATGAAACTAATGCATTTTTGTTAAGCCTGAAATAATTGAGATGTAATAGCAACTGTGATAGTTGTGATTAATAGCACAAGTGTTGTGAGAAAGTGACGAGCGAAATTCTCGCCACTTGAGTGCGTCATACTTCAGTACAAACACTTTTTTCCATTGCTAACTGGCATTGCCCAAAATTCTCAGATCCATATTGCCTAGTGTATGAAGTGTGTTGAAATCGTGGAGCGATCACCAGGAACTATCAAATCGCCACTTCAGTTTTCCACTGCTGTGATATTATCACACTTTAAGATAGTATTAATATATATATATATATATTTATCTTTAAGAGTAACTCCTCTATACTTGTGCTGTGTCTTGCAAACCAGACCCCTTAACCTATTTAGAGGGAATTAGGTAAAGGGTCAGCATTGCAAGAGTACTTTTATGTTCCATTTTCTGAATAGTTCAGCTAATTGAATTTTTGTTGTTTCATACAGTACACACATTTTAATGATTATTATGTTCACAGGAGAATTTGGCAGTGTGTACAAAGCAAAACTGAGAGGTGAAGTTGTTGCAGTAAAAATTCTCAAAGGTAAGTGTGTACTAATGATGTATTGTTTTAATTAACAATCAAAACATTTAATTTGTAATTTTAGGTTTTTCTGGGATTTCTGAGATTCAACGAGTTATTGATGAAGTTTTAAAAATGAAAGATTTTTCTCATCCTAACATAGTGACATTGAAAGCAGTAGCAATAGACCGGAACCAATCTCCATGCATTGTAATGCCATTCATGTGGAATGGAAGTTTGGATGTCTATCTGAGGAAAGAAGAGAACAGGAAGAAATATTTATTGCCCCCTGATGAAATCAATGACAGTCACATATCCGTTAGTTCATTAAGTTTATGTATTAGACATACCAAGTAGATGTTTTAAGCTAATATTAATCAAACTTATTAAAAAACCACACTAAGTTGAACATTATTCAACAAGATTATGCTCAGATTAATGAGATAGTTTGATGGAAAAACTGTGATATTTTATAAGTATTGTAATTTATGAGTTTTCATGTAGTATATTGTTCTTCACTTGTTTGTTGGAATTTTAAGGAAACTATTTCTATCTAATTTATCTTACTTACCTTTGTAATTTCTACAAGATGATTGCAACCATCCTTGTCAGCTACCTTTTACGTTATTGTAGCTCCCGTCTAATCAATACCAGGGATAGTGTATAGGAATGGTTTCTGGTAGTTTATTTATTAGCTTTCGTTGTAGATATAACTATAAATAGTCAAAACGTTTCGACCCGTAGGTCTTCATCAGTTGACAAAAAACACAATACTAACAATGACAAAAAACCAGTTCAATAAAATGCAAAGACCCTGAGGATGCACTAGTTATAGTGACGCTATAATTGGTTGCCATGTTGGATTTAACTCCAGGCCATTGTCCAAGTTAGATGTTGATGGCTGGCTTTGGATCACTACTGCCTCAGTAATCCTTCTTCTGGTGTAGTTCTCAACTCTCTCGTTCACTTTGGCCTCCAACCAATTTACTTTATGTTTACTCATCATGCCTTTTTACTGCATTTTGGTGTTCCTTTAAACGATTGTCTAGTGTACGTCCTGTTTCCCCTACATATACCATACTGCAGTCCATACACGGGATTTCATAAACTACTCCCTTTGATTTTCGATTTTTCTCTGGGTGTTTTTACCTTCATTAGATGTTTCTTGAGGGTTGGTGTTGATGTAAAAACCTTATTTATGTTCAAGGGACGGCATACATGTTCAATTTTTTCACTAATCCCTTTGATATATGGTATTACCAAATATTTGATGGTTTCATCTTGTGCATTGGTTGAATTATTTCTGGTTGAATTCCTTTTGGATTTGATGTTGCTATTTATTGTTTGTTCTGGGTAACCATTTGCTAGGAAGACTTCTTTTAAATGTTTCAGCTCCTGTGCAATTTCAGATGGATGGCATAATTTCTTTGCTCGATCTGTTAAGCACTTGACAACTCCAGACAAAATTCTTGGATGGTGGTTTGATTTATAGTTTAAGTATTTGTCTGCATGAGTCTTCTTTCTGAAGATTGAGGTGATGAATTTGTTATGTTTTCTTTCAATCTGTACATCTAGAAATGCTATTTTGTTTTCATTTTCTTCTTCTGTTGTAAATTGGATGTGTTTATTTTGTTTGTTTAGATGGAGTTTGAAGTCTTGGATGAATTCATTGTCATGTGGCCGTAAGGCAAAAACATCGTCTACATATCTGCACCAAAGAGATGGTTTGAGAGGAAAGTTTTTGATGGCTTCTTCTTCCAGTCTCTCCATGTAGATGTTAGCTAGAATTAGTGATAAAGGAGACCCCATTGATGCTCCTTCTTTTTGTTCTTAAATGTTCCATTATGTTCCGACAAGCGAGGTTTTGGATTTAATGAATTTTTTTATTAGTGAGGTTTTGACTTAGTGAGGTTCTATATTAGTGAGGTATTGGATTAGCGAAATTTTTGATTAGCGAAAATTTTGATTAGCGTGTTTTGGATTAGTGAGGTTTTAGATTAGTGATGTTTTTGATCAGTGAGGTTTTGGATTATTGAGGTTTTTGGATTAGTGAAATTTTGGATTAGCGTGTTTTGGATTAGTGAGGTTTTGGATTAGTGATGTTTTTGATCAGTGAGCTTTGGATTAGTGAGGTTTCAGAATGAGGTTCAGATTTGCAAAAATTAATTATATTATGTAATTCTTTCAACATCTAGAATACCTCAAGCCTTAGCATGGTCACTTTAATGCAAAATTTTTTTTCACCAGTAGCACTAAGGTCTCTAAATTGAACTTCTATAAATTAATTTATTATGAATATGAAAATAAATTTCACTTAAAATGAATTTTAATTATCATGTTAATAATTGTATTGTTTACCAAAGTAATATCTTCTAGGATACAGCAATTGTGAAGTTGCTAGGCATGTGTCTACAAATTGCCAAAGGAATGGATTACTTGAGCAGCAAGCAGATTATACATAGAGACTTAGCTGCCAGGAACTGTATGTAAGTAACAAATGTTTAATTTAAAAAAAATATATATATATAATAAGTATATTGAGATATGTCCATGTAATATAATTGTAGGATGGACATGAAATTTGTTTTAAAAGTTGCAGACTTTGGCTTGGCTGTTAAGGCATCAGACAACAAGAACTACTTCAAATCTGGTAATGAGATACATGAGAACTTGCCAGTTTAATGGCTAGCCATAGAGAGCCTGCTTGATCAGAAGTTCTCTGAAGCCTCTGATGTGGTTAGTACTTTACTTCTGCTTCAATTTTGTTGGTTATAATACTATAATATTGTTATAATAATAATAAATAAGTAATAGCTATAACGATATAATTTTCAGTATTTTGATAACTTTTGAAGAAATTTCAGCATAAGCTTTTTTTACCTTATTTTGCTTACTAAAAGCCTGAGATATAACACATTTCCTATAATGGCAGCAATAGCTTTTTTATGTTCAAGCTTCATGCAGTCATTCTCACATTGTCTTTTATTGCTAATTGTTGGCAAAGCAATATTAGAATGGATTGACAAGGTCAGTTTTAAGGGTGTGGTTGTAAGCAACTGTCACTCCCAACAAATAATGCTTTGAGAAGTCTAATCTGAACAAATGCTTCGGCTTATTTTTCCAGGTATTGAGCTTGCCACCACTCAAGTGATGTAATAACAAGGAAGTTTGTTCCATAAATTAAAATTTATAAACTATACTCTATAAACTCAAAGAACTTTCACACTCTTTTGACTCCGCAGGACTTGTGGGTACAAAATGGTAAAGTGATACTGCATAAAAGCTGTTAAGTGATACATGGTGAAGGATCATCAAATAATACATCTATTATTTCTCCATAGGCTACTATGAACTAGGCTACTCAGATAATCAACACTACACTATCTAGAAAATTCTACCAACAGCCTTAATAATTTATTCCTCTTAAAAAATCTTCACTTTCAATAATGTAGTTAGGACTAATTGTACTATGTATCAAGTATAGTGTTGGTCTGGATAAATAATTACATTGCCAGAAATATTTTTGTCCACAATTTTCTTATCTTCATGTTCCACTGATATGTGAAGTATTGTTCAATTCTAGAAATTTAAAATTAATAAAAAGACGACTAACAATATATTATAGTATTAAAATTACAGTATTATTATTGACGACAATACTCATGTGTTACATTTAGTGGTCATTTGGAAACTCATGCTGGGAAATATTATCGATCAGTACCCGTACCACCCTAGAAATTGAATTGTTTACCGTTTTGAATTCTTTTGCGGGTGCAGTTAAAACTTGACAACTTAAGGGACTTCCATTTCTATTCGAGTTAGTGGCGGTGGTAAGTCAATGCGCTCTTTGTCATGGTTATAAGCCGTGGCACAGTATTTACCTGAAAATACATTGTCCACTAGACTACTGCGAAGGTAAGTCTGTGTAGGTGCATGTCCAGCTGTGTCAAAGCATTGTGTGTTACAACCACTACTTAGCTAAAGAATATCACAAAGAAAACTTTTAAATAACGTGTATTGTTTTGTTGTTGTTTTTTTCCTTCAATTCAAGCAGTTGCAGAGAGTTGTTACTATGGCACTGAAATCCCTTTACCCTGTATGCTAAATTTAAAAACTGGACCTTATTTTCAGTAGCTTCAGTGTTAGAAGTCAATAAAAATATTCTAGTCTTTAGGCTCGCTCGCCATTTGTGCTCAAGCACACCACTAGTTTATATATGTTTGGACGTACGTAAGGCATTTTGTACTTTGACCCTCGCGTTTTTGTGTTAGTTCGGTGGTCGACCCCGTCCCAAACTTCACTAAACAGAATCCTCTGGTTTATCGATCAGTACCCGTATCACCCTAGAAATTGAATTGTTTACCGTTTTGAATTCTTTTGCGGGTGCAGTTAAAACGTGAAAACTTAAGGGACTTCCATTTCTATTCGAGTTAGTGGCGGTGGTAAGTAATGCGCTCTTTGTCATGGTTATAAGCCGTGTGCAACAGTTACTTGAAAATACATTGTCCACTAGACTACTGCGAAGGTAAGTCTGTGTAGGTGCATGTCCAGTTGTGTCAAAGCATTGTGTGTTACAACCACTACTTAGCTAAAGAATATTACAAAGAAAACTTTTAAATAACGTGTATTGTTTTGTTGTTGTTTTTTCCCTTCAATTGAGAGTTGTTACTATGGCACTGAAGTCCCTTTACCTTGTATGCGAAATTTAAAAACTGGACCTTATTTTCAGTAGCTTCAGTGTTAAATCATTCATATAAAAATAGTATTATTTTGTATTTGTTTGCTGAAATCAAATGTCATAACTGCTATTATAGTGTTTGCATGAAGTAAGCTAAAAATAGTAACATTTTATGTTACCTAACTATCAGGCTCGCTCGCCATTTGTGCTCAAGCACACCACTAGTTTATCTGTTTATGGGGTACGTGAGACCTCAGTTGCAGATTGTTGACTTATGATGCAATGTGTACTGCAACAAGATACAAGAATCCTTTCAATGGTGTTTTCCCACAAACTCCTTGCCTTCCATTGTCTTCATTGACAGCCCTTCATACATGCATGACATTTTCTAAACATACCCTTCCACCATCACAAATGACCCTTATCTTGAACAAGATATATATTAACTCTGTGGAACAAGTAAACTTATCTGTCCGTAAGAAGGCTGGTGAGTTTTTGTCATACAAATTTTTTTGTGAAATTTGAAGACTCTTCATAGTGTGGGTAGACAACATGCAACCATTTCAGCCTTTTTTTTCAAAAATAAATGGAAGGGTATTATGCTTTATTCAGTAGTCTGAATGATGCAGTGAGCTAATATGTGCGGATATATGTTCTGCAGTGCCATACTATTAAGTATTGAGGCTCAAATATAATATCAACAACATTATTATGTTTTGGCATATTATTATTTAGTAGCTATTGATACTCAAATGGATAAAAAAAATTACTAAATTATTTTTTGGCATTATTATTATTCATCTATTGCATATTATAGCCAATCCTTTTTGATTGTAAATGAAGTTTCTTAAGACAATAGTAATTAAGTAGAAATAGATCTAAATGTACAATACTAGTTCACTAGATAGCTTATTCTAACAGATCATCTGTGATTCAACATAGCTAGCAAACTTAGAATGATTTAATGATTTGCATGAACGTACCCCCCACCAGGACTACTTATCATAGTCCAGTTGTTTTCAATGTAGCAGACTTGGGACTGGTTTTGGGAAAATCGGCCTAAACGTGGCAAACAATTTTTTTCAGTATCCCGGTAAAGCCTTATGGGTCGATTTTTTTCGAAAAAAAATTTATGGCAGAAATGGATAGACACCAGTTAGCTCTAGCTTATGACGCAGTTGTAAGCTCTGGCGTGCTCTAGAACTCACACTAGGAGGCTAGAAACACTAGCCGGTTGGACTCGTGTACGGAGAGTTGCTAAGAAATTATTGGCGGGCTTTTCACTAACAGCCGGGAAAAAACTGTAGCTAACTAATTCACTTAACTACTCTACATAATTCACGTACTCACGCAATTCTCGCCATCATAGTTTCTTAAGGAGCCCTGCATTGCCTTTTAGACTTCTTTTGGAGACACGCAGTAATAGTATACTGACACAAGGCACGCCCCTTGACCTTAGCAACGCCTTTACCTGGCGTTTTTTCGAAATCAGCAATAATCAGTTTAGCAAAAATACTGAAGTGTTGTAGTGCGTAGGGCGAAGGCGGTCTGTGCAACAGCTTCCAAATTAGGAGGACGGCATCCCAAGGCCCCCTGCAGCCTACTGGTAGAATAAATTAGAAAACTTTAGATGCCGCGTTTAGGCCGATTTTCCCAAAAACCGGTCACACTTTTGCAACCACCTCTGATGTAAATTTTCAGGGCTTGTAGCTATTATGTAAAACCTTGAACAATTGCGTATAAGAGAATAAAAATAGGTAGCTCCATATTGCAAGTAAGCTAATTAATGCAGGTTAAAATAATAGCAAGAAAATGTAGAGATAACAGGCTTTCATCACTTAGCTACACCATGCAATGCAAGAAAAAACTAGGAAAATATACTACACCAGGAAAGGACCAATTCTGGAAGGGCACATCAAATCTGAAAGCACTATTTGTCAGGGAAGGAACAGAATGCCACTTCAGCAAAGTGAGCGGAAGCTAGCAAAGATAACCTACTAATGACTTAACGATAGAGCTACGCATCCGCTATCTCTAAAATAGCCACAAGCGTTTTTGTAGCTATCTTTTTTTTCTTTCCCGTTGGTGTATGTGTGAACCCTTCTCCACTAACGCTCCTGAGAGTGTTACGAAGTTCCTCCATAATTTATCTATAGAGCATGAAACATTATACTGCAGGATATTTTTTAATGCAGTAAGAATGATCAGTCGGAAGCAAAGCGCTAAGGAGGTTGAAATTGTCCAAATAGCAGAAGACGAACTGATGAGGAGTCATAAAAAAGAAAAAAAGAAAAAAAGATGAGGCTCCAAGAAGAGCAAAAAGATGCTACTGTTTTAAAACAGAAAGTATGATTTTTCTGAAAATGCCTAAATCTCAATTTTGAATTTTTAGGGAAACACCTGGTTTTCGCAGAGCCCCTCACATATGTATGAACGTACGTATGTCATTTTGTACTTTGACCCTCGCGTTTTTGTGTTAGTTCGGTGGTCGACCCCGTCCCAAATTGCACTAAGCAGAATCCTCTGGTTTATCGATCAGTACCCGTATCACCCTAGAAATTGAATTTTTTACCGTTTTGAATTCGTTTGCGGGTGCAGTTCAATCTTGAAAACTTAAGGGACTTCCATTTCTATTCGAGTTAGTGGCGGTGGTAAGTCAATGGCTCTTTGTCATGGTTATAAGCCGTGCGCAACAGTATTTACTTGAAAATACATTGTCCACTAGACAACTGGGAAGGTAAGTCTGTGTAGGTTCATGTCCAGTTGTGTCAAAGCAGCATTGTGTGTTACAACCACTACTTAGCTAAAGAATATCACAAAGAAAAGTTATAAAAAACGTGTATTGTTTTGTTGTTGTTTTTTTCCTTCCAAGCAGTTGCAGAGAGTTGTTACTATGGCACTGAAATCCCTTTACCCTGTATGCTAAATTAAAAAACTGGACCTTATTTTCAGTAGCTTCAGTGTTAGAAGTCAAATCATTCATATAAAAATAGTATAGTCTTTAGGCTCGCTCACCATTTGTGCTCAAGCACATCACTAGTAATATTGTGGGGAGGGGTGAGGTCGTCTGGTTAGCTCCGTAGGCGATTAAGCTCGGGACTACTCCAGGGCTCTTAAGTATAGTTACGCTGCCACCACTCTTTCCTCGTACATGTACCTCGGAGATCTTAACTGGACGTGAAGAGTTAGCTAGGCTCCTCACTAATTCCTCCCAGAACAAGGATCCCCTAGGTTTTAAGCCAAGAATTGAACGAGTAAAAAGGCAACCCGGGCATGCGTCAGGCAGTTTTTATAGTATTCATCGACCCATACCCAAGTTTAACACAAACAAATATACCTACAAAACACAACTAAACAATACAATATAATCTCTAACTAATTTGTTCTCTGTTCTCCTTCACTCTTTTTCTTCTTCTTTTTGTCCTCCTTCTGGGAGGCTGAACCCACAAATATATTCGGTGATATGGTCCGTATTGCTCAAAAGCTTCCGGACCAAAATTTCCTGTCATACCGGAATCGTCATTATTGCTGAACGTAATGTTTTTTTCATCCGGTAGGAGTCGGGATGTATAAATTAGATACATCAGCAGAAACACAACGAAGATTTTGAATTTTAATCTCTACACTGGGTGAGGTTAGAGACTACAATGGCAACACTAGGCTATTATTTTCTAATAACTTCAACCCTGGCGTTGTCTATTTATACAGTTCAAGTTTGTGAAGGTGAGTATCTGTTTGTTGTTGGCAGTTTAGGACTTATAGCTATAATTTTTTTTTCTAATGACAACGTCATGAGACGCACTGATACCAGTTACCAATTTATCGGTTGGTCCATGTATGTAGCTAGTAGTTGGGATTCAACTAGGCTAAGACGGTATTTTAGGATGTGGTGATTCCAAAACCCACATCAGCAGAACGTAGCTAACAATTATACATTTCTATAATAGCTGGAAAGTTTAGCAAACACATTGAAGTCATCACTTATCTAAGCTCTGTGCACTGTCTACAACAACTAACTAGACTGAGTACCTAAACCTGGCATTATTTAAGAAAACGGCTTTATGGTTTAAGATTTTGTAGATTCTTTCAAGAGCAGTGAATGATTCATAAAGGTGATCAGATCCTGTTACCTATCTGTTAAGTAATGAGTCTTTGGAAATGAGTGCCATGAAGTGTTGTACATGATTGTTGTTACTCTTATTGCAGGTGATGTGGTTATTGTTACTTTTGTTGTTTCTAAGTTAGAACCAAGGTGCTACTATAACCCCCACCAAAACATGAACATTTGACCATTTCAAAAAATCTGTAGATGTAACGCTTACAAGAAGTAACTATTTAAATGGTCGTTAAGTAGGAATCTGGCTTTGTTTTAGCTGGCTCCCCGAGGGCTGTCCAGAAATGCCGGAAAATGTCCATCCCATCCCACGTCCCATGGGACTTTCCACGGGATGTTCACCTGTTCCTCCTCTACAGATTCATGTGTCCTACTGTCCATCCCACCTACGGTCCCATGGGATTGTGGGACATTCCATGGAATCGTGGGACATTCCATGGAATGTCCACCTGTCCCTCTCACTGACACATGAATATTTACTGTCCATCTCATCCCACGGTCCCATGGGTCTGTGAAGTAGATTGCGTGTAAGGTTTATGGTTTAAGATTTTGTAGATTCTTTCAAGAGCAGTGAATGATTCATAAAGATGATCAGATCCTGTTACCTATCTGTTAAGTAATGAGTCTTTGGAAATGAGTGCCATGAAGTGTTGTACATGATTGTTGTTACTCTTGAGTAACAGAAGTGCAAACGGCCAGGTATATATTAAACTGTCTAAATTTGGCATGAATGGTCTAGAACATTAGGTGGTGTATATAGGGAAAAGGGAGTGAAGTGAAATAACATAATGCATAACATAATTAATGTATTAGTGTCAAATTACAGTGAATGGAAATGTATGCAACTGAGTGAATGTGTAAGTTTGTGTGTGACTTTGTTATGTGCGAGTTGGTTCTGTTTGTGTCCCAGAGGATATGAAGACCCATTATTGGTTAGTATGTAAACATTATTAGATAATATAATTATTCACTCTCTTTCCTATCATTGCTATTGTGGTAATGAGCTAATGTAGTAAATATAGCTAGTGGGTAATTTCACACAGCCACATTGCTAGACATAATGAGTGCTAATTAGGAATCTTATTAGTGTCAGCTATAGCTGAGCTAAGGTGCATAGCTAGGAAGTCCCTTTTCCGTTAAAACAAGCGTGATATTGTATTAATGTGTATTAAGGGTGCTCGCACATTTCCCACACACCTCCCACGCGGTTAATTAAGTCTGGTTGCTAGGGAAGAATTTATACTTATCTGTTGCCACTCCAGAACATTAGGTGGTGTATATAGGGAAAAGGGAGTGAAGTGAAATAACATAATGTATAGCATAAATGCATCGGTTTCAAATTACAATTATTGAAGTGAATGGAAATGTATGCAACTGAGTAAATGTGTAAGTTTGTGTATGAGTTCGTTATGTGCGAGTTGGTTCTGAAGGTATGGTTATTCCAACACACTATGTTAGATACAAAATGCAATTGTGTCCCAGAGGATATGAAGACCCATTATTGGTTAGTATGTAAACATTATTAGATATATTCACTCTCTTTCCTATCATTTCTATTACGGTAATGAGCGAATGCAGTAAAAAATAGTGGGTAATTTCACACTAGTCACATTGCTAGACATAATTAGTGCTAATTAGGAATCTTATTAGTGTCAGCTATAGCTGAGTTAAGGTGCATAGCTAGGAAGCCCCATTTCCGTTAAAACAAGCGTGATATTGTATTAATGTGTATTAAGCTATACATGTTAGGCTCTAGAATCATGTACCAATTATATAATGCGGTAGAAGACGAACAAGGAAAAGCAACACAACTACTTCACAAGTTATTAAACATACAAATTCACAAGTTGAGTTTTAATTAAGCATACAAAACCACAGATTAATCTTATTAAACATATTATATTATAACAGATTTTAGAACAGAGAAAATTTGCTATTATTATAATTTTTTCAGCCGAGAATGGCTGAAAAGTCAAAAACTTTGTTCAAATAAGTACAATAATACTATATGCAGTAATTTTAGCTGGAATGTCTCTTGGTGCTACTTGCTAATATTTAGCATGCACCATGAAAAAAAGAAGCAATGATAGGATTCGAACCTATAATTATGTTTACCTTATTTATCTGGGTAAGTTGGATATAAAGACACAATACAATAATTACTAACAACAAATAGAACTAGTGGTGTGCTTAAGCACAAATGGCAAGCAAGCTAGCCTGCTTTAAAGTGATAAATAACTATGAGCTGTAATTATTGCTGGTATTCAAGGCTCACAACTAATTACTGAATCATAGACCGGTTCCTTACTTTGTTGGTTCATCAAGATGCTTTACCAACTTATGTAGTGATAGGAGCAGGCGATAAAAAGGTCACACATCATATAAATAAGCACACACACACACACATATATATATATATATAGTCCAGGACTCTCCTGGACAACTGGCACAGGCTGGCCCTGGCCAAAGAACAATAAACTGCTAGCTTAGTCATTCACCATGTATTGTTCATTAACTTAACTTAATAACCCTTTACCCACCATTAATGATATTCATTTCCAAGACCACTGACTTCCCGTCAGTGATCCCTATTATTTAAGCTGGTTCAATTGTTGTATTTTTTGTTGCCTATCAGTGCTAACCTTGACCATTACACTGTCAAAGGAGTGCGCATTTTTGCGAGTGTCTTTGCAGGGCTGAAAGACATCGGCTGCGCAAAACATATTTCATGGCACAATACTAAATAGGCAGTCTGGTCCTTCGACTTAGCTAAGCTGGGTAAAGAAGTGACCCACAGCAGGGCTATACCTACCATTTGTTAGAGTCCTTGTCATGGTTCTTCGAGCATACTTCGCTTTTTCTGGCAACCTATTAGCTACCTCCAACTGCTCCACCACCTGACTGAGGCTCTTCTTCCCATAGTCGCTCTACCATTTGCCACTCGATTGAAGCCCCGCCAAAGTCAACCTCCACCTATCAATCTGTCAACTGACCTTCGAGACTCCTACCTCTCCACCGTCCTTTGATTGCTCCTACCAAGTGTTTGTAAAGCTTAACTCACCTACGCCTATCTCCGGAAAGGTCGTCCCAGATTTGCCAACCTCAACTAGATTTTTCAACGCCTTTCAATTTTTCCCCCACACCTGAAGTCAAAGAAGCAGACCCTGTCTGAGTCACCAAGGCTCTAGAGTCTCAACGCAAACACGCTACTCGCCACGGTAGCCTGACTCGCCTCCACAAGAAAGTCGATAACCTCAGAACAGTTCCTCTAGCCGAGAGCCGCAAGTCCGATGTCGAACATCTTAAGATTCTCATCAAGGCTGATATCGAGAAACACCAAGATCTCCAAGATCAGATCGAGGAGCTCATTGACGGTGATCTCTCCCTACACAAGGAAGCCTGTGTTGATTAAATGCTATGTTGTCATATTTGTTTATATGTTCACGAAATGTGTTCATCTTGATGTTTGTGCTCTCTTGTCCAGAGAAGATTTCCTGGCCACCTTAAAATGGTTCACATCCAGACATGGGGTCCTCTGCATTCGTGAGACGAACCAGAAGACGATCCAAAGATGGAAACAGTACAGTTTTAGGATCTAAGGATTCTTGCTGGACGACTTTGGTTACGTTGCCCTTAGCGGAAGCTATGGCACGTTTGTAGTCCTTGACAACTGTAACAAATGGGATAGGTAACTATAGAAACTTTAGAAAAGTGTAGTAGAGAAGAAATTCCAAAGTATTGGAGAGGTAGAACCAAAGTATTGGACTGAGTAGAAAGGAAGGTTACTGGATCTCCGTAGCTAGATTCCACGGAGTATCCGGCTCGAAAGACCAAATGATGTAGCGACGGTAGAATGCCAATGAGAGAATAGTTCACCAAGTATGGTTATTAATTAAAGTAATAAAGAATAGTTCATGTAATACAGCGAGTAACTGACCACAAAGATATAAATATAAGAATGACCAAAAAAATAACTAAAAAACATAACGGATAACGGACTTGAACATCGACGATTGCCGAATATCGATGTTTAATGCCGAGTACAAGGCGCAAGTGCAAAGGTAAAGACTAAAATGAAATAGTTTGTGTAGGACTAAATGAAATAGTTTGTGTAGGACTTTTTTCCTCATTCGGCTTGAACAATTACTATTGTTGTTGATTTTGTATGTGATTGGTTAACTAATAATAATTATGTTTTTTTTATCCATTTATTACTTATGTATCTTGTGTAATAGCCATAGCAACTTGCAGCACCCAAGGAGACATTAGACTTGCTGGAGGAAACTCAAGTAGTGGGCGTGTTGAGATTTGCCACAACAACGTCTGGGGTACAGTTTGTGATGACTTTTGGGGTAATGAGGATGCTCAAGTGGCCTGCAGACAATTGGGTTTTAGCTCTCAAGGTAAAAAATCAATATAAACGTATAATAAGTATGTCTATACAGTATGATATGTTCTGTGACACATGTTTAGATTTTGCAGAACTATTTAGTTGGTAATCTTGTTGAAATATGTGCTCTCTGTACCCATAAGTACATATCTGTTCGTTAGCGGATATGTTACCCCAACAACTGCTAACAGTATAATTAAAATTGTATTGGGTTTATATTGGGAAAATATACACTATGAATAAGCCATGAAAGTGTTGAATACAGTCTAGACATGATGGTAATTTTTTTACACATTGAATTCCTAATAATAATGAATTATTTTTTATTGAGAAGAAAGGAAACATAGGATTTACCTGAGTGAGCTAAATTCATTTACCATAAATGGCATTATCTAGCACATTAAAAGGTAACAGATAATTCTGTGGAACTAAATGCTGTACAACACTTAAACATATCTCAAGCAACAAAACTTATCAAAATTACTACTAGTACATATACATAATCAATAATTGTTTAGATCACAATTTGCGATTCTCATTAATATTTTGAGGCGCATGTGTGATCAAGTACTAAAAGAAATAATGCAAGTATTATCTCACTCCGAATGTATTTGAACTACTCTGTCTGTGATATTTACTTAGAAACTATTAGGCTTGTATCTTGATGCAATGACTAGTCTTATATAATAATATAAACCTTGAATTGGAATCTAGTTGGCACATTGTTATCATATGGTATTCATAAAAAAATAATATGTTCTTGTAGGAGCTGTTGCCATATTCTCAGGATTCACTGATGGCACTGGCCCTATTTTGCTGGATGATGTCTGGTGTTTTGGGAATGAGAGAAGCCTCATCAGCTGCACTGCTAACGCAATTGGAGTTCACAACTGCGATCATAATGAAGATGCTGGAGCCAGCTGCATGAGTATAAGTATGTTTTCTTTTAATTCCTCTGAAGTCATTAACCCTCAGCGCGCATGCGCAAGAGGGTTACAGTAGTCCTTGTGTCATTCATTCTGTCACTCTGTCTGTCAACAAGCACTTCTGGAAGGTAGGAACCAGCCAGGCTCTGAAAGCGGCATCAAACAGCAGTATTTCATGAAGTAAGTTCCTTTAATGTGCCAGAATTTTGATTTTGGACTTCATTTTCCAGCAAAAAGCGAGTCTTTCCAGAGCCGTGCGATCGTAGGCTTACAGCGGGAACCGCCCCTTAAAATAACTTGCTTGTCACGTGAGCCAGCTTGCAGGTTGCAAATCACTTTTAAATAGCTAACAATTACATACATTCAGTGTGCGGTGTTGCGTTGTGTAGTTGTTGAGTGAGCAAGTAGCTAACCTAGAAGTCTCTGGTTCAAATCCTCATCGGCGCTATTTTTTTTTTTCATCTTTTTTTTTTTCAACCTGTTTTTTTTTCTTTTCCCTTTTGTCTTCTTGCCTTATTTTTCTTTATTTTCCTCTTTCTTCCTACTGTTTTTATTCCTTTCCTACCTTTTCCTTTCTTTTTCGTGTACTATTTTTCTTTCTTTCTTCTCCTACCTTTTTTCATTCATTCCTCTTTCTTTTGTCCCTCTTCATTGTCTTTTTCTCTATCCTGCCTCTTTTCATGCCACTTCACTTTCTTTTTTTGTTTCTACACATTTCCTTTGTTATTATTTTCTTAATCATACTAGCTAACTAGCGCTGAGGGTTTGCACTTTAGTGCTCTAGTTATAATTGGCAAAGGCAGAAAGTGTATAAAATTTTCTGACTAAAAATGTAAAGTAAATAATGATTTTCAATGCATTGCTACATCTTTAAATGAGTTAGTGCAATGTCTAATGATAAGTAATGGTTACTCCTTGTTTTACAAATTAGCTTTGTATTGTCGTGCTATCAAAATCAATTTATATATAAAACTCTTTGTTGTAAGTCATATTTTGTATTATGTGTATACTCAAGCCATGTAGAGGACATTCACTTAGTTTAAATGCTCATACTAGTAGAGCATGGCATATACTTAAGTATAACATGTGAGCTATGTGTGGTAGGTTTACTGAGAGGTTGACCAGAGATGGGTAGAATGAAGCTGCCACCAGAGTTCTGGCAGGCTGATGTAGGTCCTAGCCTCAGATTATTGGGCCTTACAGGGGTTGTTGGACACAGCACTTACCGTATGTCTCAATGCTATCACCAGAACTGAGTAACAGAAGTGCAGATGGCCAGGTATATATTAAACTGTCTAAATGTGGCATGAATGGTCCAGAACATTAGGTGGTGTATAGAGGGACAAGGGAGTGAAGGGAAATAACAATGCATAACATAAATGCATTAGTGTCAAATTACAATTATTGAAGTGAATGGAAATGTATGCAACTGAGTGAATGTGTAAGTTTGTGTGTGAGTTCGCTATGTGCGAGTTTGTTCTGAAAGACTGGTTATTCCAACACACTATGTTAGATACAAAAATGCAATTGTGTCCCAGAGGATATGAAGACCCATTATTGGTTAGTGTATGTAAATATTATTAGATATAATTATTCACAGTCTTTCCTATCATTGCTATTGTGGTAATGAGCTAATGAAGTAAAAATAGTGAGTAATTTCACAGCCACATTGCTAGACATAATGAGTGCTTATTAGGAATCTTATTAGTGTCAGCTATAGCTGAGCTAATGTGCATAGCCGGGAAGCCCCATTTCCGTTAAAACAAGCGTGATATTGTATAGGTGTATTAAACTATACATGTTAGGCTCTAAAATCATGTACCAATTATATAATGCGGTAGAAGGCAAACAAGGAAAAGCAATACAACTACTTCACAAGTTATTAAACATACAAATTCACAAGTTGAGTTTTAATAATTAAGCATACAAAACCACAGATTAATCTTATTAAACATAATATATTATACTAGATTTTAGAACAGAGAAAATTAATTTGCTACTACTATAATTTGTCAGCAGAGAATGACTGAAAAGTCAAAAACTTTGT